>Ga0209723_1000279_pt1 | contig 99498 bp, 77 predicted proteins | sample BiotimSIPDNA_2_FD_185750 | JGI IMG/M metagenome (GOLD analysis project Ga0209723, IMG submission 185750) | Anaerobic biogas reactor microbial communites from Washington, USA - Biogas_R2 time_0 SIP DNA (SPAdes) (version 2) | ecosystem: Engineered > Bioreactor > Anaerobic > Unclassified | place... | reverse complement strand
GACTGTTGATGGATGTGCCTATATAAGAAGGAGTAGGGGCTGCAGCATTTGCCATTATTGTATTAAGAGCAGTCCTGGCCGGATTCTTGGCATTGGCAATCACATAGATCCTGGCAGTGGCCGGAGTCGGAACTGCAGGTGCCGTGCCGAAAACCTTGTCGATCTCAACGTTAGTAAAAGGAATGGTGATTGTGGCTATGGAGTTGGACCCTGGTGGCAGTACCATTTGCAGACAATGCACGGCATTTGTATTATCGTCAGCATCATGCTCGTAAAAGAATATATCCACCGTATCAATGAGATTTTCATTGAGGTTAGTCTCTCCGGCTGCTTCAATCTCAGGTCCTTTTGTTCCCAAACCAGTTGTCATAAGTGTGAGACGAAATTCTCCTTTAGGCTGGGGTACAGGATTTTCAAACCAGTTGCAAGAGGCGACCAGAAGAACTGCAAGCAGTAGCGTTATAGGCATTATTCTTTTCATATCTCTTTACTATGAAGCCGGTTGAACAATAGTGTACTCTTTTGCCGAGCCAAAGCCGCCCTCAATCTCAAGATAATTAACCTTGATTGTAACACTGACGGGTGGGGGGAAGGTAACCATCAGGCGGAGTACGTATTCGTTGTGTATCGCTGCAGGCTGGGGAAGATTCTTCTTAATATACAATGTGGCAGGCTGACCGACAGGACCGGAAGGAGCCTCTATTGTAGTGCCACCTTCCGTTACGAATGAGAATGCTCCGGCAACACCACCCTTTCTTACTAATGAGGCGTTCCATGTGCCTCCCGTCGGGGTTGCCACCGTAAACGTCACTTTGGCAAAGGTGTTGTCTTGTTTCATGATAACATAGACATTGCCGTTATCCTTATCTGAAGCATCGATCTCTTTTATGGTTGTTGGATCAAATGTTGGAAATCCTCCGGTTTCAAATGAACTCAACTGCTCGTACTGGTAACTCTCCGTTTTTATAACCCATGGGTTTGCCTCAAGCTTAAGTGTCAGTTCCGCATCACTGATACCGGTAATCCGGTAATCAAAGATATAATTACGCAAAATATTGAAATAGGTTGCGTTTGTAGGAAGTTTACCGCTATCGTCGTAGTATGCAAAATGAATGGCATCTGTATAGGTCTTACCGTTGGAAAGTTTGACCGTAATGGTAGATTTCTCATTTGCAGGAGCATTGACATTATTGAAAGCCGGCACATAGATCTCATAAAGGTCATTATTGATCTTTCTGAAAGGAATGGAATCTGAAGAAATCTGCGCTGAAGAACAATATTGTTCAGTGGTAGCAGTTACACTCCTTGGGGTGGTCTCTATGATATTCGGAGCCTTATAGGCAACTGTAGAAAATCTCTTTAATGTGACAGCCGAAAGGTCAAGAAGGGTTGCAAAAGTATCAGAAAGCCGTACACGGATCTTAGCATATGCCCTAATCACATTGATCTCTCCAAGGTCTGTAAGTATATTGTCCCTAAAGAGTACATTCTCAAATTTGCGCACTCCATACATCGGTATCGGCGTCGTCTGTGAGGGCTCGTAAGGGGTAGTGCCCGGGTTGTAACTAAATGTACCCCAACCTCCGGACACATTATTGGAAATCAGATCGCTAAGTGTGGAAATACCGACATAGAGGTCGGGAGTTTCTCCCAGCGCAGCCACATCCGAGCCAATCGGATAACGACCGTTAACTCCACCATAATTGAGCAAAGCCACCATCGTGAAGTCCGAATATGCCTCATTAAGCTTACCGCTGATGTAATAAGCCTTGTATACGGGCATAGGATCTCCTGTTGGGTCAGGATTAGGTGAAGTCCCCGTAGTTCCTATCGGAATAATGCCTTCAGGCTCCGGCTGGAAAGTCTGGAGATATTTTCCATTCTCATCAAAGAAAAGGAACATAAAGTCTCCACTCTCTATACCGATATAATTTTCATCATTCTGACCATCTTCGTCACCATAAACGGGAGCCTTGGTCGCCGGAGTACTGAACACACCTGTTGAAATAGTAAATCCGATCTCGACCGGCTCGGTAAGAGCGCACTTACTACAATCCTCATAGATGAGGTTGCAGGCTGCCATAAGCGACACTATTGAGACCGCTATCAGCAGACGGAATAGGACCGATATGTTTTGTTTCACTCTCATGTGATCAGTTTCAAATTTCTAAAGTGTTGTCGATGACAAAACGACTTTCCATGCGCCTATGTAAATATAGGCATTCATCCAGGTATATTCACTGTCAGGATCATCGGGATCATCGGGATCATCAGGATCATCAGGGTCATCAGGGTCATCGGGGTCCGTAGTGCCACCCGGATCAGTACCTTCCCCATCAGGTTTTTTATCCTGGAGGAAGAATACGAAGTGATATTCATCCTGGCGATCGAGGTATTCCTGGTCGGTCATCACCTGATTGTAATTGCTCTTTACCAGCAGAAGAAATTCTACCAGGGGAATAGAGAGTACTGTCTTTCCTTTGTTATTTTTGACGGTCATCCGTGCATCACTGGATGCCATAAGTCTCGAAGTGGCAAATTCTGCCACTGCTGCAGCACCTGCTGTAATGGTATCCGCCTTACTCAGCACCTCCGCACCGGTAGCCGTAAAATAGGCCTCATAGTTGACTATGTTGTTCGGCACAATCTCATTATTCCAGTTAAGAAGTCCGTTATCATCTGTAATATGATAAGTAAAAGCATCCGGATCTACCTTCTTACCGGAAATATGCTGCAGTATAATGCGTATGGAGTTGGTATTCTTGACCAGTGGTATGGTCACGGTATGAATACCCTCCTCATCGGGAAACTCCACGGAATTTAGTGAACCATGATATAGTGGCTTAAGTTGATAATCCACTACGGCTCGACCATTAATATCTTTTTTTCCTATAGTCCTACAAGTCAGATCGGACTTGCTTGTCAGACCTCTCTGTATCAGAGGCACTGAAAAGGATTTGCCATCCTCCAGGCCACACCAGGCGACAAGGTCATAGGTACCCGGCTCCATATCGACCTCCATTGTATAGTCGCCGCTACCAAGATGAGAGCCCTGATCGCTCTTCTGGAAGACAAGCTTACCGCTACCGTCAAAAGCATAGAGTGACACCGATGTGACCTCATTAGCAAAGGCGTCAGCATATTTCATATTGTAGTCGTACCTGAAGACTATTCGATATTTTGGATCGCAGTCGCCCTCATATTCGTATATTGCACTACAGGAGGTCATCGCAATAAATACGAGCAGCAAATATGTCAATCGTTTCATTATCACTCCGATTTGTTGTTAATTATCATATCGTCGGGGCTTTTGCTTTAAATAATCCCTCGGGGCGGGGCCCCACCCGCCCCGAAAGATTGGTATAGAAACGCTTCGGTCTTATACAGGCCTAAGTAGTCTCTTCTTAGAAAAAATTACAATATTACATTCTGTGTAACCGTCTGCCAAGCAAGAATATTAAGTTTAGCAGCGAGATAGTAAGTAGAAGGATCGTAATTAGGAACAATCGGCTCGGTAACGTCAAATACGCCTATACCCACTTTCTTAATGTCCGTTACAGTCACCTGATAGAAGTGGTTACGTACCACGCCGAAATCACCAACCAAGAAAGGATCACTCGGATTCGTTTTGTTATAGGTAGGATTCAAGAAGTGCTCTACAGGAATTGAATAGTACATGCAACCCTCTGTAAATACCTCAGTGATGAATCTGTCACCTGCGAGGTAGGTTACTGCTGCAGTAGTTGATAGACCGGCTGCAGTTGAAGTAAGAAGAGGCTTGATCTCTCCATCATAGAGGTTGGTAAAGGTAGATGCAGAAGCAGGATTGGGCACCTGGAAATCGGCTGCAGTATAGGCAGTACCGTCAGTCTTTTGGTAAGACATATTCATATTCTCAGCAAGTATATCCGCATACTGAGCCCAAGTGTATAATACACCGTTGAAACGATAAAGGGTCACATAGTCAGTTTCAGTGGTCAGTTTCATTTGTGCCGCTACCAAAATATTTGTAGCTGCATTCATGTAGAAGTTACCTGTAAGCAGATTACCTGCAATGGTGTTTTCATGACAGTAGTCTGCTGCAGCCCAAGCCGTTGCTGCAATCTGATTGTAAGGTTTGTAAGTCAATGCAGCTGTTGCCGGAGTTACAAGGTCCGAACCGGAACCGTCGTCTCTGAGATCCGCATAATTGGTAGGATAAGTGCCATCGGTATAGTTAGCATCCTGTGCCCAGAATGAACGGTAATTCGAAGCTGAGTTCCAAGTCCATGTAAAAGTAGGAGCAGTCCACCCGGCATCAATTTTCTTGATATAGTAGCTCTGCTTGTTGAGATTGCTGAATCCCCAGCCATTGATCTTAATATCAACTGTTTTATCGCCACCTAGAAAAGCTGCCTTAACAGGAGTTGTGGGAGGGAAAACACCGGGCATGCCAGAAGTAGTGCCGGCATCCTTCATAGTCAATGAACCCTTTACAGCGAGACGCTCAACGTATGCCTCTACAGGATTTGCAATTGCTTCGGCCTCTGTCTTCTTGAGATTACCTTCAATGCCACTGGTTGTAAAAACAACCTTATTTGTTGCATTCAGGTAGGTAGAGCTTGTCATAATAAAGCTCTCGGCAGAGTTATTATAGATATTGGTAAGCTCTGCCTGTGCCTGTGTCAGACTCTTACCGGGGAATCTTGTTGCGTCAGCAGTAGGAAGATTGAGCACCACAAGCATCTGATAGGGCAGTACGGTGACATTCTTGAGTACAATAGTAGCTTCGGTATAGCGCTCAACGTTACTGCCATCCGGATTTGTAGTTGTACCGAGATCACTTAGTGTCTCGCCTTCCACTACAAAGTTGCCCATAATATCATAGAAATAGAAGTGGGCATTGTTGATCTTACCTTCAGCTGCAGTACCGTTGGCAAATCCGCCTGCAGTACCTTTGGTATAAACATCTGCGGGCGAAACAAGTCGTACAGTCATATAAGAAGCATTGCTGTCTAAATCGGGGACAATCTGCTCCTCGTTACAACCGACAAATAGAATGAGTGCCAGGGCGCTCAATACAAAAAATTTAAGTCTCATAACTTTGGGGTTTTAATTGTTTGTTAATTATTTTTGATTATTTAATATTTTTCTCTTGTTTGTTTTCATTTAGGGAGCCTGAATACATTCTTGCCCACCTTCTCAATCTCTGCAATCACCTTTGCCGCCTTTGCGAGACCGGCATCGGAGGCTTTGCGCAGATGAGCAATAGCTGTAGCATACTCTTTGTTAAGCGCAGCAAGTACTCCTCTAGCATAATCAGCCTCGGCACTATTGCCGGCTTTAGTCAGATAAGAGGAGGCATCCCTTAGGTTGCCCTTGCTCATAGAGGCATTTGCCGCATTGAGATTGGCTATCTCATCCTCTGGGAACATCCTTGCTGCCGTTTCGAAGATATAATCAAATTCATCACCTCCTGACTGCATCTCACTGGCGGCCAGATAGAACTCCTGGAGGGAGAGCTTCTGGGGAGCTGTGCGTACAAGAGATTTGATCTCCTCTACATCCGTATAGGTGCGAATCTCATATTCTACCTTATAGTTGGTGCGCCGCAAAGCAGGGAATATCGTCTCCTTGAAGGTATTGAAGTCTCTGGGATAGGCTTGCCTGATCTTACGCTCACGCAGGTCGAGATCATCTTCGCTGTCAATTATGGAGAGAATGGCATCGCGGTTAGTCATATGAGAAGCAGCTATTTTTGCCCTGAATCCCTCCCAATCCTCAGCCACATAGCTGGTGGAAATAAGCTTACTGGTAGATCCCAGCAGATCCGACACATAATTTTTAAGAGACATTGTACGCTCCCGTGCAAGACGTTCGTTGGTCCCATAAGGGCCATCGGGAGAGGCATAACCAGTGATGGTGATGTTGCTTATGATGGCATCTTTGTCATCGGACACCGACTTGATGTTATTTACAATCTTATCTATCTCGACTCTGTTGGAGCCATAGGTGGGAATAATCCTGGTCATACCTATTGGAAAGTCGATCATCGCAGAACCTTCGAGTGCATGTACTTTAGCCTTGGCTTCGCCCTCCGATGTCACATAGATAAATTCCGGCTTGTAGATAAATTCCTCATAACCACCCACCAGCGCTTCTGCGCGGTCATCGATACGGTCGCAACAGCCGTGCACCTCTTTTTCGATGATCATCATAGCGCCATTCATCCAGCTCTGATAAGGGAGTACCTTCTGATAGTTGAGCACATCGGGCATCTCGGATTTGCGGAACTTGATCTCATCCGGACCTCCAAGCATAATATCGCCCATAGTACGTTTATAATTAATATAACTCTCACGGCCATAGACACCTATAGGAGTGAGCTCCAACCTTTGATCACCGTTCACCACCACAGGAGTGATGAGTGCTGCCTGGCTACTCTTGAGCTTCAATTGACTTAGGTTAATATCCATATCAATTATGATATGCTCACCGCTGCGATTGATCTCAATCCTGTCGATCGCAAGAGAACCATTCATAATCGTCTGCGCACCGGCACTGAAGACCAATGCTATCAGGGATACAAATATTGCAATATATTTTCTCATAATCATCTTAATTAAAATAGGTATGCAAGTGAAATAGCAGCCTTGGTGGGACCGACATAGTGATGAGTGCCGCTACCGACCTGCTTACCACAATCGGGACAGAGAAATTTGTCATAATCGACATAGGAGTAGCCTACACCAAGCACAAATTCCAAATTCCAGTGAACACCGAGCGCAATCACATAGCCGTAACTAATTCCTCCTCCGACAAACCATCCCTGGTAGCGCTGCTCCTTGAGTTGCCTGAAATCCGTTCCGAAAAGGTTTATAGGAATATTCATACCACCAACATTGAAATTACCGGTGTGCGCATGAATGCCGAAGAAATGACGGCTAAAGGGATTACAGAAGTAATATCTGGCTTCAGGCTGTACCATCCAGTGTTTCCATTTAGGATCAATGGTGGCCGGGTCCGAATCACTTGCGGTCATCCAGGCATTGAAGTTACCTGAAATGTCCATTGTCCATTTAGGTGCTATTTTAAACTCCATCCCGGCATTGACCGTGGCCGTAGCATCGTACAGCAAATTGGTCTTTAGCGCAAAGTTCTGGGCGGATAGACTATGCGACCCTGTCAGTGCGGGCGCTCCATTCAGCAGCAATGCGAAAAAGATAAAAAAGAATAACTTTCGTTTCATATTCTGTGTGTTCATAAAATACCTCTAACGAGGCTTTTCCTCCATACAATTTTTAAGCCGTTCCCCCTTCGTTACAGGTTCTACACCTGCAACACCCTCGTTCATATATCGTCATTTACGCAAAATTAGCATCGCGTCCATCAGAAAAGGCTGTTTTTAAAATGTCCTTGGTATTGAATGCGATGCAGTTCCCCCCTGCGGGCACGGAGGGCAAAGGTAATATATATTTTTTATAATTGACAACTTTTTACAAAATGAAAAAATTGAGACTTTTAGAGTACTTTTGAATTTTACAAATAAGATAATTAACTTTTAAGACATTGATTTACAACAGGTTATAAATTATACAAAACGAGGTGGGTTTAAAATTTCATTTTGCAACTCTAAAAAGGTTTTTAACAAAATAGAGTGGTAGATCGCCTGAAGAGTGACACCAACCGATCATAAAAGAACGCTCACTATAATAATCTGACTTCCAGTTTGTTATAAGCAAATCCCATTTTATGATAATTCTTTTTCAATCTATTTTCGCAAACTTTCAATTTGTAAGTTCTCCTATTTTGAAAATCTTCTTTTTTAAACAAAATAGAGTAGAGAAAAGCGTGCTTTTGCATAAAATTGGCGGAAAATTGCACATTCTTAATCCGCTATTTTTGCTCAGAAATAGAATAATGGGCGTCTAAAAGAGAGTTTTATCACACTTAATTATCAGATGCTATTGTCATTTTCAGACAATTGCACCGATTTCTTGTACTTTTTGCTGTAAATGGCGTAGGTGATAAGGGAGATGGCACCCACAATAAGCATCTGAACAACCTGTGACTCATGAGAAATGGTGGCAAAAATCAATCCATCCGATTGTGTAAACCCATATACAGGAACAAGTGTCATCGCGACTATAAAATGATAGGCACCGAAACCGCCCTGTACCGGTACAATCCATCCTAATGAGCCCACAACCATCAAAAAGAGGGCATCCCAAAGATTCAAACCGGCAGCTGCAGGAAATGCATAAAGCGTAAAGAGGCTCATTGCCCAGTATCCTATCCAAATAAGAGCAGTATAGCTGAAGAATGCCCATTTATGTTCCATCCTAAAACCGGCCTTTACACCCTCCACAAGGCCCTTCCAAACCTTTATGACCTTTGCACCGAAACGCGTGGCTGCAATCTTTTTGCGGTAAATACGAAATATCAGCACAATTGCTACTATAAAAAGGATTATGCCGATAACGAGCCAGACCGTCTTGAAGGGAAGTGATTCCACCATCGGATTCCACATTTTCTCTATGAGGAAATCTTTGAACGTACCGAAAAAGAAGAGAGGTAGAGTGACAAGCACCACACAGATCAAATCCCATATCCTTTCAAGTACCACAGTACCAAGAACCCCCTCAAAGGAGGCTTTTCCGCTGTTAGCGATCAGACCACACCTAACCACCTCACCGGAACGAGGCAGCACCAGATTGGCCAGATAACAGATATTGTATGCATCATAGGCCTCCAGACGGGTAATCTCTTTGCTAAGCGGACGCATCATCAGACGCCATCTCCAACCCCTGAGAATTACAACAAGCCAGGAAATAACCATGGAGAGAAGTATCCACCAGTAATTACAGCTGCGCAACCCCTCCATAAAATCGTTCCAGCTTATATCACGGAAGGCAAAATAGAGCAGGACAACCGCCAGAGCCAGCATCAGCAGATACTTTATCACATCTTTTATCTTAACCTTCTTCTTTACTTTATTCATCTTAATATCGATTTGTAGCACAAAAGTACAAAAATTCTTATGTTTGCAGCCAAACAAACAGAATAACACCATTCAGATGAAATCCATACTTGGCATAGGCAATGCTCTGACCGACATCCTCGCAATCCTCCCCGATAATACACTTCTCACCAAATTCAATCTCCCCGAAGGCAGTATGCAGCACGTCGATGCGAAGACAGGCAATATAATCTGGGAAAGCCTCAAACAGATCGGAGTCCAGTATGTGGCAGGAGGTTCCGCCGCCAACACCATCTCCGGAGCCGCCATCTTCGGTATGCCGGCAGGATTCATAGGCAAGGTGGGCGACGACGAGTTGGGATCGCTCTTTAAAGCAGAACAGGTGCAGAACGGTATCCGATCAAACCTGCTCAAAGGCACTGCCGCTTCAGGCCGTGCCATGGTATTCATTACCGCTCCCAACGCTGACAGAACCTTCGCTACCTATCTCGGTGCTGCACTCCAACTGGAGCCCGAAGATCTCAAACCCGATTATTTTGATGAATACGATTATCTCTACCTTGAGGGTTATCTGGTGCAGAATCAGCGTCTGATCCGCCGTGCCGTGGAGATCGGCAAAGAGAAGGGCATGATCATTTGCCTGGATATGGCCAGTTACAATGTCGTGGAGTCCAACAACGCATTCTTACACGATATTGTCAAAAATTATATCAACATAATTTTTGCAAACGAGACAGAGGCTACCTCATTTACCGGTCTGGAGCCTCTTCAGGCGCTTGATGTCATTGCCGAATTATGTGATATTGCAGTGGTGAAGATTGGAAAAGATGGCTCGATGTTGCGTCAGGGAGAAGAGTATCACTATATTGAAGCCTGGCCTGCGAACACAATAGACGCTACAGGTGCCGGTGATATTTATGCTGCAGGATTTCTTTATGCCCATTCTCTGGGGATGCCGTTGAAAATTTGCGGCGAAGTAGGTTCTATTATTTCAGCTAAAGTAGTAGAAGTCATCGGACCAAAGATTGATATTCCTCGCTGGAAAGCCGCCAAAATAGAAATAAGGGAGCATATCGCCCCCTATTTACGCAATATTTAGAAAACCCCTTATAGGTTATCACTTTTTTGCTCTCCAATTGAAATAGTGATTTTTTTTTCTTGTTCCGGATTATTCTTTTACTTTTGCGCCAACAAAATTGTTTGACAAAATTGTTAATAACTATAATTAGCTACAAATCATGACTGAGATAGACAAAATCAGCAGTGAACAACTGATATTGGAAGCTGCTGAACAGGAATTTTTGACAAAAGGATATGATGGTGCACGGACAATCAGCATTGCACAAAAGGCGGGCGTTACGCATGCAATGCTACATTACTACTATCGTACCAAGAGACAACTCTTTGAGTGTATCTTAGCGAAAACCATTAATACGGTTAAAGAAACCATGCTTGCTGCAATGGGAGATCCCAATATGCCACTTGTTGAGCGGCTAAAAGATGGCATAGCATCACATTTTGACCATATGGTAGCCAATCCCCTATTACCGCGATTTTTTCTGAATGAGATTATTTCCCGTCCTGAACTTTATAGTTTGTTATATGAGCGGGTGGCGAGTTTTATCAGGGAGTTCTTTGCCGACCTTCAAAGTGAGGCAGATGCAGCAGCAGAACGTGGTGAAATTGAAAAAATAGATATCCCAATGTTAATAATATCGATCATGTCGCTAAATATTTTCCCATTCGTGGCTTATCACTTTATAGAGCCTGTTATGGGCACCATAATTGCAGACAGAGAGATATTCCTTGAAGAGCGAAAAGCAGAAAACATAGAATTAATAATGAGGCGTATAATAAAACACTAATATGAGACGACTTGCCATATCTTTTATACTTATTCTGTTGACCTTAAGTGTTAAAGCTCAATCACTTGATGAATGTCGCCGTCTTGCCCGGGAACACTACCCCGAGATTCGGCAATATAACCTTGTTGCTAAAACGGAACAGTTCAATTTATCCAATGCGGCGAAAGCCTGGATACCACAATTTGCCATATCGGGACAGGCGACATATCAGTCTGCTACTCCTACCTTCCCCGAAGCCTTTGAAACATTAATGAAGATGCAGGATGATGATGTTGAAATGACGGAAATCAACAAGGACCAATATAAGGTTGCAATTGATATCAGTCAAACTATTTGGGATGGCGGTTACTCAAAAGCCAGCAGAGCTATCGCCAGAGCAGAGGCGGCTGAGCAGCGCAGTCGTGTTGATGTATCACTTTATGACCTGCAGGCGAGGGTGGATGGCCTATACTTCGGAATTTTACTGCTGGATGAACGCGTGGAGCAGACCAAAGCGATGATTGATGTACTTAATAGTAATCTGACACGCATGCGCACATATCTTAAAAACGGGGTGGCATTGCAATCTGATGTTGATATGATAGAAGCTGAACTGCTTACCGCGCAGCAGCAGTTAGGTGTGGTGGAATCATCCCTTGCGAGTTATCGCCGTATGTTGGAGATTTTCATCGGTCAGCCGCTAACTTCCGATAAATTGGAAAGACCCGTTGAAAAAGTTATTCATAGTTATACTTCGTCACGTCCCGAATTTGCCTTGCTTGAGGCACAAGAAAATAGATTAGCCGCTCAAAAAATGGCCATCAACTCCTCTGTCAGGCCCCGTTTAGGTCTCTTTGCACAAGGCTATTATGGCTATCCCGGTATGGACATTTTTAAGAGTATGACTTCACCGGATTTAACTTTCAATGCTATTGTAGGTGTTCGTATGTCATGGGATATAAGTGCATTCTACACCAGAAACAACAATCTTAAAAAAATAGATATTGCCCAACAACAGATAGCTGTTCAACGCGACTTGTTGCAGTTTAACACTCAAATGCTTACCACGCAGGAAGATGGAGAGATCACACGACTTCGCAAGGCAATTGAAAATGATGCCCGTATTGTAGAATTACGGCGTTCCGTACGTATTGCGGCAGAATCAAAACTTCAAAACGGAGTTATCGATGCTACTGATTTGCTGCGTAAAATTGGCGACGAAACTACGGCAATACTCAATTGCAACATCCATGAGATAGAGCTGCTACAAGCAATTTACAGATTAAAACATACATTAAACGAATAAAAACACATGAAACGAATCATCTACATCGCCATTATCATACTTACCGTATCATCATGCGGCAATAATGGAAAATATGATGCACAGGGCACTTTTGAAGCCACCGAAGTGGTAGTCTCATCGGAGGCTGCAGGACGCATCCTGAGTTTTGATGTTGAAGAGGGAATGCCAGTCAAGGCGGGTATAGTGGTGGGTAAAATTGATAGTCTGCAACTTTATCTTCAGCACAAGCAGTTGTCGGCACAACTTTCAGCACTATTGGATAGCCGTCCGGATACAAAGGCACAAGTTGCCTCGCTGCGTGAGCAGATAGACAAACAAAAAAGTGAACTGAGACGTGTAAAAAATATGCTAAACGATGGTGCCGCTACCCAAAAACAATATGACGACATTGAGGCGCATATACGTATTCTCAAAAGTCAGCTTTCTGCAGCGCTCTCTACTCTTGACAAAAGCACCGCTACCATCAATAATAATGCGGAGGCTCTTGAAGTACAAATGGAGGCTTTGGCAGACCGAATCTCAAAATGCAGTATAATCTCCCCTATTGATGGCATCGTTCTGGTAAAATATGCAGAAGCAGGAGAGCTTGCAACTATGGGCAGCCCCCTGATGAAAATTGCCAACCTTGACAAAATTTATCTTCGTGCCTATTTCACTTCCAATCAACTTGCTAATCTAAAACTTGGTGACGAGGTGACAGTTACAGCTGATTTTGGCGGCACGGAACTCTACGACTACGTGGGTCACATCACATGGATTTCTTCCGAAAGTGAATTTACACCCAAAACCATACAAACCGAAGATTCACGCGCTAACCTGGTCTATGCGGTAAAAATTGCCGTAGAAAATGATGGCCGACTTAAAATCGGATTATCAGGCAACGTAACACTGTAGTATGAATGTCATAGAGGTAAATAATCTCTCAAAGAGCTACGGAAAAGTCAAGGCTCTGGACTCGATCTCCTTTTCGGTAAAGCGGAGTGAATTGTTCGGTCTTATAGGCCCGGATGGTGCAGGCAAGACCACACTTTTCCGCTTACTCACTACATTAATCAATCCGGATGAAGGCAGTGCCGCAGTGGATGGTCTGGACATTATAAAAGACTACCGTAAAATACGCTCGCGGGTGGGTTATATGCCCGGTAGATTTTCACTTTACCCTGATCTGACGGTAGAAGAAAATCTTACTTTTTTTGCTGCAATATTTGGTGTGAAAGTAAAGGATTCATACGATCTTGTTGCTCCAATCTACAAACAAATTGAGCCTTTCCGCAAACGCCAGGCGCACAATCTGTCAGGTGGAATGAAACAAAAACTAGCTCTGTCGTGTGCCTTGATTCACCATCCGAGTGTACTCTTCCTGGACGAACCTACAACAGGCATTGATGCCGTATCGCGCAGTGAGCTTTGGGATATGTTAAAAAATCTTAAAGAAAAAGGAATTACCATTCTGGTCTCCACTCCCTATATGGACGAGGCTTTCCTTTGTGACCGTATAGCACTCTGCAATGAAGGACGGATTTTGGGAATAGACACTCCGCAAGGAATTATTAAACAATTTGATTCCAGACTATTTGAGATTCGTGCCGATAATATGTTTGCTCTACTCGAAGCAGCCCGACAGGCTGAGGGCGTGGTAGAGTGCTACCCATTTGGACAAGCACATCACCTTGTAGCAGACGATAATTTTAATATGCATAGTTTTAAAGAACAATTGGGGACTTTGAGTAATCTCACTATCACACCCACGGAGCCAACCATCGAAGATGTATTTATAAACCTGATGAAACAATGAGCGAAACAGTAATTTCAGTACGCAATCTTACCAAACGTTTTGGCGATTTTACTGCTGTAAATAATATCTCTTTTGATGTTTATCAAGGGGAAATTTTTGGTTTCCTCGGTGCAAACGGGGCGGGAAAAACCACTGCCATGCGTATGCTCTGCGGGTTGAGTTATCCCACTTCGGGAAGTGGCACAGTTGCAGGCTTTAACGTCATGCGCGAAGGAGAGATGATTAAACGCCATATCGGCTATATGAGCCAAAGATTTTCTCTTTACAACACCCTTACGGTTGGCGAGAATATCAAACTTTTTGCCGGCATCTACGGTCTTTCGAAACAGGTTACTGCGAAACGTAGTGATGAGTTGCTTGCCAGACTCAAATTCTCATCGGAGCGCAACACACTTGTCAAGGCATTGCCGTTAGGGTGGAAGCAGAAACTTGCTTTTGCCATTGCCGGAATCCATCGTCCTGAAATAATCTTTTTAGACGAACCCACCGGTGGTGTTGATCCGGTCACGCGTCGTCAATTTTGGGAAATGATTTATGAGGCAGCAGAAGGGGGAACAACGATATTTGTGACTACCCACTATATGGATGAGGCGGAGTATTGCTCGCGTGTCTCGATTATGGTCGATGGTGAAGTTCGGGCCCTTGACACTCCTACCCGTTTAAAACAACAATTTAATGCCGGGTCAATGGATGAAGTCTTTCGCATGCTGGCCCGCGATGCACAAAGAGGAGAGTAAAGTCATGAAAAACAACTTATTTGCGTTGGTAAAAAAAGAGTCTCTGCATATTTTGCGTGATAAGCGCACAATGCTTATTGTAATACTTATTCCTGTAGTATTGATAGTGTTGTTCGGTTTTGCCATATCTACCGAGGTAAATAATGTAAATGTGGCCGTGGTAGCTCCTGATCGCACGAACGGCGTTAATGATGCCGTCAATCGCATTGCACACAACGACTACTTCACCTTCTGTGGTTATATCAATCAGGACCAGATAGATCAGCAATTGCGTTCAGGAAAAGTGAGTGCCGTCATAGTTTTTGCCCCTGATTTTGACCGCCGTCTGGAGCAGATTTACGCAGGATTACCTTCAACACCAATTATACAATTGATAGTTGATGCATCTGATGTCAACTCCGCAGGTGCTGCAACTGCTTATATGCAGGAGATCTTGCTGGGCACAGCATCACAACAAGCGATGTTTGAAACCAGAATGCTTTTCAATCCGCAAATGAAGAGTGCCTATAATTTTGTTCCCGGTATCATGGGCCTGATTTTTATCCTTGTTTGTGCAATGATGACTTCGGTATCGATTGTACGTGAAAAGGAAGTTGGAACAATGGAGGTACTTCTCGTTTCACCCATGCGTCCGACTAAGGTTTTCTTTGCTAAGATGATCCCTTATTTCGTTATCTCGTGTGTGGTGTTGATAATAATATTGCTTCTTTCCTATTATCTGCTTCATGTGCCGATGTCGGGTGGCGTTTGGGGCATCTTTTCGATGTCGCTGCTCTATGTGTTGTTGTCTCTATCTTTGGGACTCCTTGTTTCGATTGTTGTCAAAACTCAGGTGGCTGCACTTCTCCTATCGGGTATGGTAATGATGTTGCCTATGCTGCTGCTTTCGGGCATGCTCTTTCCTATTGAAAACTTCCCAAAATTTTTTGAAGTGCTATCAAATGTGGTCCCTGCCCGTTGGTATATAGAGGGCATACGCAAAATGATGATACAGGGTTCGCCGTTTGTGGCTGTATGGAAAGAATTTGCAATTTTGCTTGGTATGACCGTCATATTTTTCGGCGTGTCACTGATAAAATTTAACGATAAATTAGAGTAGTGCCATGAGACCATTTATCGTATTATTGAACAAAGAGTTCATAAAACTTCGCCGAGATTCATTTCTGCCCAAGCTGATAGTTATCTTACCCATAGCTTTAATGCTCATTGCTCCGCTTCTTGTTAGAATGGACGTAAGGAATGTCAATGTTGCGGTTGTAGATCTTGACCACTCAACCACCTCTCATCGCATTGTATCACATATCAAGGCTTCCGAATATCTCTCATTGATTGGAGCAACTGCAGAATTCGACCTTGCCATGAAAGGTCTGGAGGAAGGTACAATTGACATTATCGTACAGATTCCCGACCACTTTGAGCGTGACATGGCGGTTTCCACTCCCGAGAAAATAAGCATAATCGCAAATGCTGTGAACGCAACCAAAGGTTCTATGGGCACACAATATGTTGTACAAACTATCGCCCACGCACTTGTTGAATTTGGTAACGAGAAAAGTCCGAATCAATTGTCTGAAGTGGTGACGGTACAAAATCGCTACAATCCTACCCTCAATTATCCCCACTACATGATTCCTGCTCTTATGATTATCATCTTTATCCTCGTATGTGGATTTCTGCCTGCATTGAGTATAGTGGAAGAAAAGGAAGTAGGTACGATTGAACAGATAAATGTTTCACCGGTAAATCGCTTTGACTTTACTCTATCTAAACTGATTCCATATTGGGTTATAGGCTTTTTCGCGCTTATTGTGGCAATGGTTATCGCACACTTTGTCTATGGTCTTATACCGGCCGGATCCGTGTGGGTTATATTCCTGGGTACAACACTGTTTATTTTGACCATTTCAGGCTTCAGTCTTACAATGGCAAATTTCTCAAACACGATGCAACAAATCATGTTTGTAATGTTCTTCTTCATTATGATTTTCATACTGATGAGCGGACTGCTCACTCCTATTGATTCTATGCCGGATTGGGCGCAAACATTTACACTCCTTTTACCTCCACGTTATTTTACCGATATTTTGCGCTCAGTTTATTTGAGGGGAACAACCATTGCCGAGCTATGGCAAAACTTCGTAGCCCTCGGAAGTTTTGCTATCATTTTCAACATCCTCGCTGCCGTTACCTATAAGAAGCAAGCTTAACTTGCTTGGCAATACCTCGCTCAAATTTCACGGCGGTAAAATATTTTCTGACTGATCCGCATTAGTTGGGCAAACATATCTTCTTCATTATGAGCAATAAAGCCGTGCCGGATGGTCGTTAAAAGCGAACTGGGGAGTCTATAGCTCGATTTTTTGTTCTATTGCTCTAGGAAATTTAACCTTATTTATTTATCTTTGCGAAGGTTTGCTTTTTTATGAAAAAATTATTGAACATCATACCGCGCGTCTTTGTTGTACCGCTATTTGTTGTCGCCGGCATAATTGTAGGGCTAGGGGCATATACGGTCTATGTCGCCCGGCTTCATACTTACGCGACAGATGAACCTTCGGCTTGCATCAATTGCCACATTATGACCCCTTATTATCAATCATGGGAGCAAGGTTCCCATCGTGAATGGGCACATTGCAATGATTGCCACGTTCCACAGGATAATTTCGTCAACAAATATGCATTCAAAGCCGCTGACGGATTATACCATTCGGCTGTCTTTACTTTAAGAAACGAACCTATGGCTATTCGTCCCCGTAATGCCAGCAATAAAGTTATTATGGAGAATTGTGTTCGTTGCCATACACAACTCACAACTGAATTTGTAAAAGCGGGGCAGATAAGCTACTCGGAAGCTTCTCAAGGAGAAGGTAAGGCGTGCTGGGATTGTCATAGAGACATACCGCATACGGTAGTGAGCAATATCGCCTCCTCTCCCAACGCAATAGCCCCACTACCGGAATCTCCTGTTCCTACATGGCTGAAAGAAATGATTAAAAAATAAAAAACAATATAGACTATGTGTAAGAAATTAGCAGAATCGATCAGACGTAAACCCGGTATAGGATGGGTGTTATTTCTCATAGTTATGGTTTTGGTATTCTTGCTGGGGCTACTCGCAGCTTCGATTACTGAACGCAGAGCAGAGATAGCAACGCTGTACAACAACAAAAAGGTTGAGATCACAGGCATCAATCCCAAGAGCGAAGAGTGGGGATTAAACTACCCTCGTGAGTATAATACATGGAAAAAAACCAAAGAGATGGACTTCCAGAGCAAACATTTGGGTAGTAATACCTATGATATTCTCGAAACTCGTCCTGAAATGGTTATTCTTTGGGCAGGTTATGCTTTCTCACGTGACTATACCGCCCCCAGAGGACATATGTATACCATAGAGGATGTTACACAAACTTTGCGTACCGGTACGCCGGGTCCGGATGTCAAAGACATGCAGCCCGCAACCTGTTGGGCATGTAAAAGCCCTGACGTACCTCGTATGATGCAAGAAGTGGGAATTGAAAATTTCTACAAAGCAGGCTGGAGCCAGTATGGAGCCGAGGTTGTAAATCCTATAGGATGTGCAGACTGTCATGATCCTGCAACTATGAACCTCACGATTACACGTCCTGCCCTGATCGAAGTGTATGAGCGTCGTGGTGAAGATATTGCTGACGCAACACCCCAAGAAATGAGATCGCTGGTGTGTGCTCAATGCCACGTTGAATATTATTTCAAGGGTGATGAGAAATATCTGACATTCCCTTGGGATGGCGGCTTTACCATGGAAGATATGGAGGCATACTTTGATAATGCAGAGTATGCAGACTGGACTCACGCTGTAAGCAAGGCTCCGATGCTTAAGGCTCAGCATCCCGATTATGAACTGTTCATACTCGGCCCCCATGCTAAGAGAGGTTTGTCGTGTGGAGATTGCCATATGCCTTATATCGCTGAGGGAGGAATTAAATATTCAGACCACCAGGTTATGAGCCCTCTCAAAAATATCTCCTCTACTTGCCAGACTTGTCATAGAGATAGCGAGGAAGAGTTGAGAAATTATGTTTATGAATATCAGGACAAAACTCTGGAGATTCGTGATAGAGTTGAGGTAGAGTTGGCAAAGGCCCATATTATGGCTAAAACAGCCTGGGACAATGGCGCAAAAGAGGCAAGAATGAAAACTGCCCTCCAACTCATCCGCCAGGCTCAATGGCGTTGGGATTTCGGTGTTGCATCACACGGAGGATCATTCCACGCACCTGTTGAAACACAGAGAATCCTTGCTCATGGTCTTGACCGCTCTATGCAGGCCCAAATTGAGCTTCAGAAGGTTTTATTTGAATTAGGTGTAACCAAGTTTGAGATGCCAGATATTTCTACAAAAACCAAGGCTCAGAAGTTTATCGGACTGGATATGGAGAAGTTTGAAAAAGAGAAAAAGGACTGGATCCAAAATACACCGCCTATTTGGATAGAGACAGCACGTGCAAACGGCAAGTTGGGAGCAAACTAAAATAAACATCTATATAATTATAACGCCTACATTATAATCAACAAATATATGTAGGCGTTTTTTATGACAATTATGCAGCAAGAGAATAAGCGTAAATTTTGGCAAATGCCATGGGGATATCCTGAAAGCATCACTATAACGGCAGGAATTGCTTTTGTAGGATTTGTGCTACAAATAACCATCAAGGAGTTCAACTTTTATCTACTTACTTCACCGGTTAATCTCATTGTAGGAGCTTTAATAGTAAGCTTATGTCTATTGACCCTTACCATCAGAAAATCAAAATTCCTCAAGTGGTTTACGAGCATACCTTTCTCGGTCTGCCTCATAATGGCATTACTTATCCTGACACTCATAATGGGGCTTACACCTCAAACCGGCACAGCACCGGCTGACAGGAACTTCTTTGCTCTACTGGGATTCTACAATATGACCGGATCCTGGCCATTTATTCTTATCTATTTTACAACACTTCTATCGCTTGGCTCATTAATAGTTCGCCGACTGGCTAAATTTAACATCAAGGATTATGGCTTTTATCTCAACCATATTGGATTATGGTTAGTCTTATTGGCCGGTGGTCTGGGTCATGCAGATATGGAGCGATATATTATGCATGTCAGAGAAGGTGAAGTAGAGTGGCGGGTTTACGATGATGAAGGAACAGTAAAAGAGCTGCCAATAGCTATTCAGCTCAATGATTTCGATATGGAAGAGTATCCGCCGAAACTAACCATTATAGACAGGACAACGGGAGAGCCTCAACCATTGTCAGCTCCTGACTACTATCAGATCGACACAAAAGCCCCTACAGGGAAACTTGACGGATGGGTGTTGGAAATGAATGAATATATCCATCAGGCAGTGCGTAACAGCGACAGCACCTATCGTGAAATGCCAATGCCCGGCTCTACACCTGCTGCACACATCACAATGACCAATCCCTCAACCGGTGAAACTCTTACAGGCTGGGTATGTGGAGGCAACCGAGCACAACTCTACAAAAGCCTGGAGTTGAGTGAGAAATATACTGTTGTAATGACAGTCGCCGAGCCTAAACGCTTTATGTCAGATATAGAGGTTTATACACCGGATGGGACAACCAAGAGTGCCATATTGGAAGTAAACCACCCTTTGCGTATTAAGGGCTGGACTATATATCAGTATGGATATGACAATGCTGCCGGAAGACTCTCCTCCTATAGCAGTATGGAGTTGGTCTACGATCCATGGATAGTACCGGTATATATCGGATTTGTGATGATCGCTATTGGTGCCATTGCGATGATAGTTAGAGGGCGCTCATCTAATCGTAAAACTTTGTTAACCGATAATCAAAAGGAGGAGTAAGAAGAATGAACTGGGATACCTTTATATGGTTTGCGTTACCCGCCATGATATTGTGGGCCTGCGCCGGAATTGTGGTATATCGCAAAAAGAGTAAAGTGTTAGCTGATATTTTGATGATCACAGGAATATCTATTTACACTCTCTTTATTATAGGCTTTTGGATCAACATTGAACGTCCTCCGCTGCGTACTATGGGAGAAACACGCCTTTGGTACTCCTTTTTCCTGGCGGTAATAGGTTATGTAACATATCGCAGATGGAAATATCCATGGTTGTTATCCTTCTCAGCATTAGTGGCATCCGTCTTTATCTGCATCAACCTGTTCAAACCGGAAATCCACTCTAAAAACCTTATGCCCGCATTGCAGAGCATTTGGTTTATACCTCACGTTACCTCCTATATACTCTCTTATGCCATGTTTGGTGCTGCGACTGTAGGAGCATTTGTTCAACTCAGAAAGATTAATCGTAAGGGCCTTTCCGACAAAAAGATATTTGACTTTCTTGACAATTTGGTTTATGTAGGATTTGGTTTTCTCGTGCTGGGTATGCTGATGGGATGTGTATGGGCAAAGGAGGCCTGGGGACACTACTGGTCCTGGGATCCAAAAGAGACTTGGGCTTTCGTAACTTCAATGGCATATCTGGCTTATATTCACCTCAGACTGCAGGGAAAGAAATACGAAAAAACAGCCCTTTGGCTCCTTCCTGTGGCTTTAATACTCCTCTTGATTACGTGGATTGGAGTAAACTATCTCCCCTCCGCACAGGGAAGTATTCATGTGTACTAGGTAGGAGAGTTCTGAGTTCTGAGTTCTGAGTTCTGAGTTCTGAGTGTCATGTCCTGAAATAGGTTTACACTTAAATCAGGAAAAATTATGACAAAAGTTCAGAAAACAACGAAACGGTACAGCGATTGCTTTAAGTTACAAGTAGTAGAAGAAATTGAAAAAAATGGCTTAGGTATTGAGGAATGTCGTCGCAAATATGGCATTACAGGCGGTGAGACTATCCAGAAATGGCTTCGCAAATATGGAAAACACCACTTATTAAATAAAATAGTCCGCGTGGAAACAATAGATGAAATAGATGAATTGAAACGTCTTCGAGCAGAAAACAAAGCCTTGAAAGAAGCCTATGCAGAACTTGCTCTGCATCATAAATGCTCGGAAAAGGTTATAGAAGTAGCCGACGAGCTTTTTGACATGGATCTAAAAAAAAAGTACGAACAAGAGTTATCGCATTACTTCAAGAAGAAGCAACAGTGACGTCAACTTGTGCCTACTTTGGAATGACTCGTCAAGCCTATTATAAGAGCAGAAAACATGCTGAAAATAAGGCTCTTAATGAATATATGGCTGTTGAGTTAGTTCAAGAGAAGAGGCGGGATTTACCCCGTTTGGGTGGAAGAAAACTCTACTATTTACTAAAGGATGATTTGTCTAAAATAGGCAGGATCGGAAGAGATAAGTTCTTTGATATACTCGGTCGTCACGATTTGCTGGTGAAACCCAAGAAGAGTTTCACCAGAACTACCAATTCTTTTCACCACTTTTACAAGTGGAAAAACTTGATAAAGGATTTACCCATAACACGGGTTAATCAAGTATGGGTAAGCGATATAACTTACATCAGAACGCTTAGTGGCTTTGCCTATTTGTTTTTAACTACTGACTTGTATTCCAGGAAAATAGTAGGCTGGACGCTAAGTAGCAGTTTGGGAATAGAGAGTGGAATCCGGGCCCTAAAAATGGCTCTTTCTTCTCGTGGCAGTACGACCGAATCGCTGATTCATCACTCTGACAGAGGCATACAGTATTGTTGCAAAGAATATGTAAAAACGCTTCATAAAGCAGAGATTGACATCAGCATGACCGAGGATAACCATTGTTATGAAAATGCCGTTGCAGAGCGCGTAAACGGCATATTGAAGAATGAATTTTATTTAGATAATACGTTTAACACTTTTGAACAAGCCCTTTCAGCCGTAGGCTCGGGAATAAAAAATTACAATGAGAAACGCCCGCATTGGTCATTAGATCTGCAAACTCCGTCTCAAGTTTACAGTCAGACAAAAGTGGCATGAATAAAAGAAAAAGTGAATACAATAAAGTTTAACAAAATGTGTCAACTTTTTTTAGGACGAGACATAGTTTACCCGAAACTATTTTTTTTCTTAAAAAAAATCTTCATACATTTGCGTCGTAATTGAGGCTAAAGGGAATCCGGTGCAAATCCGGAACTATACCCGTAGCTGTGAGTTCCCTAATTCCTAAGCTATCTTTGCCACTGTCCTTTGTGGATGGGAAGGCGGCTCGAAGGAGGAACAAGTCAGAAGACCTGCCTTGATTATTTGTTGGATTGGAAATCCCGGGTTTGGATTTCATGATTTGTTTTTAAATGCAATACTCTTTCAGGGCATTTTTCAAAGCTGTAGCACTTTTTGTGGTGGCATTATCTCTGCTGCCGGCAACTCTGTTTGCCCAAAACAAAAAGCGGGACACAGTGGTAGTGCGTCAACTGGAGGAGTCGCGCATCACATCCGTCGCCAAGCCCTCACCCACTCTTCAGAGTGCGCCGGTACAGGTAGTGGATCGCTCAACCATCGAACGTTTAGGAGTACAGGAGCTGCATGAAGCAGTCAAAAATCTCGCAGGCGTCAATATTCGTGACTACGGCGGAATCGGCGGCATCAAAACTGTCTCCATCAGAAGTCTCGGAGCTCAGCATACTGCGGTCTCTTACGATGGTATTGCGGTATCCGACATACAGAGCGGCCAGGTGGACATCGGAAGGTTTTCTCTGGACAATGTGGATATGATCACACTCTCCATCGGCCAGAGCGATGAGATATTCAAATCTGCAAGAATGTTTGCCTCTGCAGGAACACTCAACATCACGTCTGCTAAACCAGTTTTCTATGAGTGCGGCACTAATGTCATTGCACGCATGAAAGCCGGTTCTTTCGGTACATACAACCCTTCCCTTTTATTGGAGCAAAGAATCGGGAGCAGGTGGGCACTCGGAGCGAATGCCGATTGGGTAACCTCCAAGGGCGATTACCCCTTCATCATCGATAACGGCCAGGAGCTGGAGCATCTGTTTAGAAAAAACAGCGATGTCAATACCATCAGGGCGGAGATCAATCTCTGGGGTTCCATTGGTGCCTCCGGCAAATTCTCCCTAAAAGCAAGCGGTCTTTCGGGTGAAAGGGGACTCCCGGGTTCAGTAGTTCTTTATAATCAGGATGCATTTGAGCGTCTCTGGGACAAAAACGGTTTCGTGCAGGCTTCCTATAATACCGCCCTCGGCGAAAAATGGGACCTGAAGAGTGTGCTCAAATACAACTATGCCTGGAGCAAATATTACGATGAAAGTCAGCGATATCCCTTAGGGTTTGTAGAAGACCTTTATACTCAGCAGGAGTATTATAGCTCGATAGCTACCCGTTTTAAGCCTGCAGAAGGAGTGGAATTGACATTTGCCCAGGACCTGTTCTACAATACTCTGGATGCATCAATTCCGGAATGCCCATTTCCCGAAAGGATAAATTCCCTTACAACTCTTGCGGGGAAATATCAGGGGACATCTCTAACCGTTGTGGCATCACTTACCAATACATATATTACCGAAAAGGTGCAAAAAGGTGATCCCGCACCCGACAGAAACAATCTCTCTCCTGCTCTGAGCATATCCTGGAAGCCCTTCAAGGCTACAAATCTCCGAATCAGAGCCTCATATAAAATGGGATACCGTGCACCTACTTTCAATGACCTCTACTATTTGAGAGTGGGCAACACCAAGCTTAGACCGGAACGTGCAGATCAGTACAATCTCGGATTAACATGGAGCGGCACTCTCGGCAAAGAGGGGGCAGGATGGCTCTCCGCCACTCTGGATGGCTATTACAATAGCGTAAAAGACAAAATTGTGGCCAGACCCACCCTCTTTATATGGAAAATGATGAACATAGGCAAAGTGCAGATAGCCGGAGCTGATTTGAGCCTCACTTCCAGAGTTCGGTTTGGCAGCGATCACAGCCTGACACTCTCAACCAATGCTTCATATCAGTATGCGGTGGATATTTCGGACCCCGAGAGCAAAACCTGGCGTCACCAGATTCCCTACACTCCCCGCATTTCGGGAGCAGCCAATCTCGCCTGGAGCAACCCCTGGGTAAATCTCAGCTACATTATTTCCTTTGTCGGGGACAAATATTCTCTGCCTCTCAATGTGGAGCGCAACTTCATAAAAGGCTATGCCGAACATACCGTCTCAGCATACAGGGATTTTAACCTGCGCAGAGTCTCCTTCCTACTCCAGGGAGAAATAATTAACTTTACCAATAAAATGTACGATATTATACAATATTATCCGATGCCGGGACGCAATTTCAGACTTACATTGAAAATTAAAATATGAATCAAATAACGATAGAAAATGAAAAGAACACTTCTCAGACTCGCAATTATGGCAGGAGCACTCTTGATTATGTCATCCTCCTCCTGCCTTGACCCTAACAATGGTAAAGAACCGGAAATTCCTCTGACTACCATTGGCACTTACGTCCTCAACAGCGGCAACTTTGGTTCTAACGATGCCAATCTTATCGCTTATAATCCTTATACTAAGGAGCTCAACTACAACATCTTCGAACGCAGCAATAATGGCAGAAAACTAGGCGACACCGCCCAGGATATGATTGCTTTTGGAAGCAAAATTTATATTGCCGTTTACAATTCAGGGGTCATTTTCGTAACTGACCTTGATGGAAAAGTAATAAAAGAGATCAAAACTAAAGCACAGGGTTCGTCAGCCAATCTTTCTCCCCGCTTCTTCACTACCTGGGAGGATTGTGTCTATGTGACCTTCTACGAGGGTTATGCCGGAAAGATTGACACCACATCCCTAACGGTATCCGCACTTGCAAAAGTTGGAGATAACCCCGAGCAGATCAAAATTGCAGGTGAGAAACTCTATGTTGCCAATTCAGGTGGCATGAACTACCCCAACTACGGCAAGACTCTCTCTGTTCTCAATCCCGTTACTATGGATGTGATGAGCGAAGTTGAGGTATCGGACAATCCGGTCTATCTGGAGTCTGACTCAAAGGGCCACCTCTATGTGGTATCCATGGGCAACTACAACGATGTTCCCTCCTGTCTGCAGATTGTCAACCCAAATAACGATTCTGTTCAGAAACTTGAGCTGGAGGGTATTACTCCTACATTTATAGCCAAAGGCCCGGGCAACGCCCTCTATCTTGTAAGTTCCAGTTATGATGAAAATTGGCAGTTGACAGCCGAATATTATATCTTCGATACAAGCAAAAAAGAAATTTACGGCAAGCTGATAAAAGATGGAACACGTGTCGAAAATCCCTTTTCTCTCTCAGCAGACACACTGCTTACACTTATTTACATAGGCACATCCGACTATACCACCAACGGACAAATGTATGTAATAGACGCATTTGGAAATATGTATCACGCATTTGACACCGGCGGACTCAATCCTATCACCGCTTGTCCCGTAACTACCGGTGGTCCAAAAGACAAATAACAGTGACCAGACAATTCTTCATAGGTTTTGTTTTTATTATATTGATGGCTTCCCTCTGCTCCTGTGAAAGCAGGAGCGGAGTGGCAGCCGAAACGGAATGTTTCAAAGCCGACAGCGTATATTACGCCAAAGGCTTTGAAATTTCCCGTTTTGATGATTGGATAATCGTGAATGTCCGCAACCCCTGGGATACCCTCAAGACGCTCAGACGCTATGTGCTGATTGATAAAAACAAACCATTGCCGGATTCTCTTCCCGAAGGCATTCTCATCAGGACTCCGGTTGAAAAGGCAGTATTCTACACCTCAGTCCATGCCTCAATGGTGGTGCAAATGGGCCGTGTCGATGCTATCAAAGGAGTCTGCGAAACACAATATGTTACCGACAGCGCTATTCTTACAAGACTGGCCGACGGCAGAATCGCAGATATAGGACTTGCAACAGCACCGAATATTGAAAAAATCATCGAACTGGACGCAGAACTTATCATTGCATCTCCTTACGAAAACAGCGGCTACGGAGCAGCTGAAAAACTTGGCATCCCAATAGTGGAAGCGGCCGACTATATGGAAAATCACCCTCTGGGGAGAACCGAATGGGGCCGTTTTTACGGTCTTCTTTTTGGGGAAGGAGAGAGAGCGGACTCCATTTTCTTTACAACAAGAGAGCGTTATAACTATCTGAAGAATTTGGCGGCGAAATCCGACAACAGACCCCGTGTCCTGCTTGAGAGAAAATATGGATCGTCCTGGATAATTCCCGCAGGAGGGAGCTATATAGGTACAATCCACTCTGATGCCAGTGCAGATTACATTTTCAGCGATTTTAAAGGCAGCGAGAGCGTGCATCAGACGTTTGAAAGCGTATTGGACAAGGCCTATGATGCGGATATATGGCTTTTCAAATATGACACTAAACACGAATACACATACGATATTCTGAAAGATGAATATCAGCCTTATAGCAATTTCAGACCATTCAAGGAGAAAAACATTTACATCTGTCACACCATACGTACTACATATTATGACGATATCACGCTTCACCCCGACCGGCTCCTGGAAGACCTGATATTCATTTATCATCCGGAACTTCTACCCGGATACAGTCTGAGATATTATGCCCCGATGAAATGAAGGTAAGAAGCAAATATATCACAGTCTATATTTGCCTGGGAGCGGCTCTTCTGCTGCTTTTCTGCGGCGGACTACTTTATGGTGCAGTCAGGATACCTATACGTTCCGTATTGGAGATTCTTGCCGGCACATTTGAAGGACGTCAAACCTGGGTGCAGATTGTGATGCAGTCGAGGCTTCCCCAGACGATAACGGCTCTCTTTGCCGGAGCATCTCTGGCGGTAAGCGGACTTTTGCTACAGACTCTTTTCAAAAATCCTCTTGCCGGTCCCTCTATTCTGGGTATCAGCGACGGAGCTTATCTCGGTGTGGCACTTGTAATGATCTATTTCTCTTTCAACAGTTATCTTAGTACAATCCTCGCAGCATTTGCCGGAGCGGCAGTCGTACTGAGTATCATTATAGGGTTTTCCCGGAAAGTACGCAACAGCGTGATGCTGCTCATAATAGGTATTATGGTGGGGTATCTCGCCTCTTCGATAATCTCCATTCTCAACTATCACGCTTCGCCTGACAAGGTGCATCAATTCGTACTCTGGGGGATGGGTGATTTCACCGGAGTATCCATGGAAAAACTTCCCTGGTTCGTGATATTTGCAGCTTGTGGGCTGCTAGGGTCTATTTTCCTGATCAAACCCCTAAACGCATTGCTGCTGGGAGAGTCATACGCTGCAAATCTGGGCGTACGCGTCAAGAGGGTCCGAATCGCCATACTTCTCTGCACCGGCATTCTCACTGCCGCCACTACTGCTTTCTGCGGCCCCATTTCCTTTATCGGTCTGGCCGTACCTCACATCGCCCGATTGCTTCTCGGAACCTCCAACCATAAGCAACTGCTGCCGATTACCCTGCTTGCAGGGGCCTGCGTAGCACTTCTGTGCAATATGCTGACAGTAGTGCCGGGCAGCAACTCCATACTGCCGCTCAATGCCATCACCCCGATTATCGGTGCACCGGTCATCATTTATGTAATTGTAAACCGCAGAAATATCCAATATTTCAATTAAGATGAAACAGCAGATCACCATATCGGCACATGGATTGGCCATCGGATATTCTCTGAGGAGTGGCCGACGCAAGGTTATACACAACTCGCTGGATATGGAACTCCGTAACGGTGAAGTGACCTGCCTGCTTGGCCTCAACGGTGCCGGTAAGTCAACTTTACTCAAGACCCTATGCGGTCTCCTGCCCCCTCTGGCAGGCACTGTAAAGGTGTTCGGAGCTCCACTGGAAAGCTATTCCCATAACCATCTCTCCTCCCTGATTGGAGTTGTGCTTACCGAAAAGACCTATGCCGGAGGGATTACTGTCTATGATTTGGTATCGCTTGGCAGATATCCGCACACAGGCATATTCGGGCAACTAAAAGAGAGTGACCATGAAGCGATTTCAAGGGCTATTGAGTCGGTAGGTATCGCACATAAGGCCTCTTCGTATGTGTCTGAGTTGAGCGACGGCGAGCGTCAGAAGGTCTTTATAGCAAAAGTGCTGGCCCAGGAGTGTCCTATCATCATACTCGACGAGCCTACCGCATTTTTGGATGTAACAAGCAGGATAGAGATAATGGTGCTTTTGCGCAAACTCGCCCAAGAACAGAAGAAGAGCATCTTGCTCTCTACCCACGATCTGGATTCGGCAATTCAGCTAGGAGACAAACTGTGGCTCCAGGAGAGAGGTGCCAAGGATAACCGCGCCTCGGCACCGATGGTCTGCGGCACACCGGAAGATTTGATTCTCAGTGGAGTGCTGGAATCTTTCTTTGGCAAAAAGGGAGTGGTTTTTGACTCCTATTCGGGAAAAATATCTCCTGTCCCATCGGAAAATCCAGTCGGTGTTGACGGGGAGGCAAGGAGTGCTTTTTGGGTGGGAAATGCATTAAAGCGCAAAGGATTTGCCCCTACGGCTCCCGCCGAAAACATTACTTCGGTGCAATGTGTTTCTTCCACGGAATTTGTTGTTTCGTTCCCGAATGGGAAAACTATCAAGGCAAAATCAATAGAGGAATTGCTGGATCTCTTTACCAGGTCATCTTCTTGACCACACGGCAATCCAAGCCCTGTTCGTAAATCCAATCCACAAGCTCTCCATCCACGGATACCCTGAATTTATTTGAGTAGAGCGACACGGTCTCTTTTCCACCATTATGATCAAATGAGAGATCGATAAAAAGAGGCGTTTCACCTTTATGGGCACGCAATTTCTTTGTCAGTGCTTTGCGGAAACCGGCATCTGACTGCTCCAGATCCATCGAAATATGGAATTCTTTGAAAAACTGCTCTTTTGCATTGGAAAGAAGAGTCATATTGGCAATGAACAAACGATATTCGGGTCCCTTTTTATTCTCTACCGCCTCCTTACGGAAGAGTTCTTTTGTCACGCATCTGATCAGCAAAGCGGTGTGATCCACCATATATTGCATATAGGCCTCATAGCTCTTTCCCGAAAGGGAGAAATTATGACTGCCATTGAAATCCTCTACGGTAAATGTACACCAGGGGCGGTTTCCTGTACGAGTATATTTGACCTGCACATCGGTCACAAGACCTCCTACCGTAAATTCTATATTCCGGAGTTTAGGATCCCTTGAGAGATTGTCCTCTATATTGCGCACCTCGCTGAGTTCAACCGTCACTAAGTTATCAAATTCAAATCTGAATTTATCCAACGGATGAGAAGAGATATACATACCCACAAGCTCTTTCTCCTTTTTTAGAAGTTCTATCTCATCATATTCCTGAAGAGGCGGGATCTCGGGACGCACCGGCTTCATCTCTTCAATATCTCCGAAGAGTCCACCCTGCATCACACTATCGTTCTGATATTTATAAGTGTATTTCAGGAGTTCGTCAATAAAGGACTCCTCCTTGTTGTTGTAAAGGAAATATTGTGTCCGGTGCATATCACTGAAGGAGTCAAAAGAGCCCGAATAGATGAGACACTCTATGACCCTGCGATTGACCACACCGGAGGGAAGTCTTTCTACGAAGTCGAAAATATCGGTAAATGCGCCTCCACGCTCTCTTTCCTCGATAATCGCATCGATGACATTGGTTCCAACACCTTTAATACCGGCCATACCAAAACGGATATTGCCCTTTTTGTTGACGGTAAATGTAGTGCGACTCTCGTTAATGTCAGGCCCAAGGACCTCTATCTTCATCCTTTTACAGTCATCCATCAACTTGGTGATTTCCTCAATATCGTTGAGGTTTTTGCTGAGGTTGGCGGCAAGGAACTGAGCAGGATAGTGTGCTTTTAGATAGCCGGTCTGGTAACCCAGCCAGGCGTAACAGGTGGCGTGTGACTTGTTGAATGCATACTCTGCAAAACTCTTCCAGTCCTTCCAGATCTTTTCCAAAATCTCTTGCGGGTGACCTTTGGCCAGACCTCCCTCCATAAACTGGTCGTTGAGTTTCTCCATCACGCTAAGCTGTTTTTTGCCCATAGCCTTGCGGAGCGTGTCGGCCATACCGGGAGTAAATCCGGCAAGCTCTTGGGAAAGTCGCATCACCTGTTCCTGATATACCGTAATACCATAGGTGTCCTCAAGATACTCCTCCATCTCCTTCAGGTCGTATGTAATCTCCTGTTTTCCATGTTTACGGGCTACAAAATCTGGGATGTATTCCATAGGACCGGGACGGTAGAGGGCATTCATAGCAATCAGGTCCTCAAAACGGGTAGGATGGAGTTCCCGAAGCCATTTTTTCATACCATCAGACTCAAACTGAAAGACTGCCGTCGTATTGCCCTTACTGAAAAGCTTGTAGGTAAGAGGATCATCAATGGGGATAGCTTCGATGTCAAAAGGCTCGTGGCCGCTCTCAACAATATTGGACATCGTCTCCTTGATAATGGAGAGAGTCTTCAGACCCAGAAAGTCCATTTTGAGCATACCCACCTGCTCGATATAAGAGCCTTCGTACTGAGAAACCCATATTTTCTCTTTGCTGTCCTTATCCTCCTCTACTGTTATGGGAATAATATTGGTAAGGTCTTCGCGGCCTATGATAAGGGCACAAGCGTGAACTCCGGTCTGGCGAATGCTGCCTTCAAGCTGTTGAGCATATTTAATCGTATTACTCAGATTTTTGTCATCCGAATCGAGGGCATCTTTGAAGTCCTGTATTCTCTCCACACAAAGTTTTACGGTCGGAGGTACCTCTACCTTAACCAGCGACGTAGAATCAGTTTTATCGTAAGCATCTATTTCAAATGACCTGGGAACAAGTTTACTCAAACGATCGGCCTCCTGAAGAGGTACCTGTTCGATACGCGCAACATCCCTGATGGCACTTTTGGTTGCCATTGTACCGAATGTGATCACATGGGCAACATGATCTTTGCCATATTTGTTCTCAACGTATTCGAATACCTTGGAACGTCCTTCGTCGTCAAAGTCAATATCTATATCGGGCATAGAAATACGATCAGGATTTAAAAAACGCTCAAACAGGAGATCATATTTGATGGGGTCTATATTGGTGATCTTAAGACAGTATGCCACTACGGATCCCGCTGCCGAACCTCGTCCGGGTCCTACGGAAACGCCCATATTACGCGCAGCCGCAATGAAGTCCTGGACGATGAGAAAATAGTCAGGAAATCCCATCTTTTGAATAGTTTCCAGCTCGAAATCTATCCTGTCACGTATATTTTGAGGAATCTCTTTTCCATAACGGATTTCTGCACCTTTATAGGTGAGGTATCTCAGATATTCGTTCGAATCTTTATACTCTTCCGGTATTGGGAAATGGGGCAGTATCGGATCTGAGTCGATGGAATAGAGTTCGACTTTGTCGGCAACTTCAAGAGTATTGGACAACACCTCCGGATGGTCGGTAAATAGAGCCGCCATCTCCTCTTTACTTTTGAAATACTCCTGTTGGGTATAACGCAGCCTGTCAGGATCATCAACATTGTTGTTGAATGTGAGGCAAATCAGACGGTCATGAGCCGGACCATCTTCCTTATCCACAAAATGAACATCATTGGTGGCAATCACCTTGATATCGTGCTTTTTTGCCAGCTCATAAAGAGCCTCGTTGACAATCTGCTGTTTTTCAAAGGTCTCCTTCGGGGCAAGAGGCAAATCCGTGGGATGGCTTTGGACCTCCAGATAATAGTCTTCGCCAAAAATGGATTTGTACCAAAGCACAGCCTCTTCAGCTGCCTCCATATTCCCTTCCATAATGCGTCTGGGTACTTCACCTCCGAGACAGGCAGAGGAGCAAATCAATCCCTCGTGATATTTTTCAATCAGTTCACGGTCAATTCTCGGATGAAAATAAAATCCCTCGATATTACCCAACGAGCAGAGTTTGACCAGATTGTGGTATCCGGTGATATTTTTAGCCAAAAGAATCAGATGATAGGCCTTCTGATCAATTTTTCCGCGGCGGGCATGTCTGTCCTCCAGTGCCACGTAGACCTCACATCCGACTATGGGTTTTACATCGGGATAGTCGGCCGCCACCCTCAAAAACTCCTTGACACCATACATATAACCGTGATCGGTTAGAGCAAGGGCAGGCTGTCCATACTTGCGTGCCTTTTGGAAAAGGGACTTGATGGGAGAGGCTCCGTCTAGAATAGAGTATTGCGAATGGACGTGAAGGTGGACAAATGACATTACAAAGGATTTCTATTAGTTTATATCTTTATAAGTGAACGGCCCGTCATAATCTCAGGCTGGGGAATTCCCATAAGTTTAAGCATAGTTGGGGCAATATCGGCCAGTATACCGTCGCTGACCTCTTTTACATCATCATCTACCACTATAAAGGGCACTTTGTTGAGTGAGTGCGCTGTATTGGGAGTGCCGTCTTCATTGACTGCATTGTCGGCATTGCCGTGGTCTGAAGTGATAAGAACCGAATATCCGGCCTTACGTGCCGCTCTTACAACCTCGCCCACACAATAATCTACAGTCCTTACAGCCTTGAGTATGGCATCATAGACACCTGTATGTCCTACCATATCTCCGTTTGCAAAGTTGAGTATCACCATATCGTGTTTGCCTTTGAAAAGTTCGGCTACGAGCGCATCCTTTACCTCCAATGCGCTCATCTCAGGCTTTAGATCGTATGTTGCCACTTTCGGGGAATTGATTAGTATACGATCCTCTCCGGCGAACTCTTTTTCACGCCCGCCGTTGAAGAAAAAGGTTACGTGTGCATATTTTTCCGTTTCAGCAATGCGAAGCTGACTCTTTCCGAGGGAAGAAACTATTTCTCCAATAGTCCGGGGCACATTTTCCTTATCAAAAAGGATATGAAGTCCCTTATATTTATCATCATAAGGGGTCAGAGTGCAATAGTAGAGCGGAATAGTCTTCATTCCTGCCTCAGGCATATCGGCCTGGGTGAGAACGTAGGTGATTTCACGGGCACGGTCATTCCTGAAATTAAAGAAGATGACAGCATCTCCCTCCTCTATGGTGGCCACGGGAGCACCGTTTTCCCCAACAATGGAGATCGGCTTGATGAATTCATCAGTAACTTCCTCCTGATAGGACTCTTCGATGGCCTCTACCGCTGATACCGCCTGGCGCCCCCTGCCACTGACAAGAAGATCATAGGCCTCTTTGATACGCTCCCATCTTTTATCCCTATCCATTGCATAATAGCGGCCCACTACGGAGGCTATTCTACCTGTGGTGAGAGAAAGAACCTCTTCCAGTTCGGTCACATAGCCTTTTCCGCTTCTAGGGTCGGTATCACGGCCATCCATAAAACAGTGCACGAATACTTTTTTCAAATCTGCATTGGCCGCTTCGCGTAAGAATTCATAGAGATGATTGAGAGAACTGTGTACCCCACCGTGTGAGCAAAGTCCCATAAAATGGAGCTGCTTGCCCGATTTTTTCACATATTCGTAAGCCGCCGCAATCTCCTTGTTGGACATCAGAGCATGCTCACGGCAAGCTATATTGATCTTGACCAGGTCTTGATATACCACACGTCCGGCCCCGACATTTAGGTGTCCCACCTCGGAATTTCCCATCTGCCCATCGGGAAGACCTACATCCTCACCACTCGCGCTCAACTGCGAAAATGGATATTTTGCTTTCAGAGCATCAATTTCCGGTGTTCCGGCCGTATATATAGCATTAGAGTGATCTTGACGCCCTTCTCCCCAGCCATCCATTATTATCAAGAGTACTTTTTTATTCATTATCTATTCTATTTTTACTAAATTTGTTACAATATTTTGTCCGATCGGACGAATGTACAAAGTTACGAATTATGGCAACAAAGAGAAAGAAAAATGATTTCAGCGGGAGCAAATCTTCCAAAAGAGGTAAAAAGAACACAAGAAAAATGCAGGATCCCATAAAGGCATCCGACAGGCGAAGCAAAAGCAAAGTCGAGGCTGAAGGCATAATCAATCTCACCAGAGACGGATTCGGATTTGTCACTGTTGAAGGTATTCCCAATGATATATTTATCCACATCAGCAAGATGCGGGGCGCTCTGCATGAAGACCGCGTCAAAATCCTTATTCCTAAAAATATCGACCCAAGAGCACGCAGGATTGAAGGCGAAGTAAAACACATAATAGAGCGCTCACGCAAACCTCATATCGGAGTGCTGCACATAGTTGGAAAACAGGTCTGGGCCATAGTGGAGAGTCGCAATATGCCCTATGATATCCGCATCCCTGTAGATAGCCTCGATGACCTGCCGGAAATGGGCGGCATCAAGGCAGCCAAAGGGATAAAGGTAGCTGTGCTGGTAACCGACTGGCCGCGTCGCAGTCCCGAACCCCTTGGTAAAATAGTGGATGTACTCGGAGTCCCCGGAGAAAATGATACCGAGATGCACTCCATCCTTGCGCAATACAATCTCCCCTACCGCTTCGAACCGGAGGTGGAGAGTGCTGCCAACGCTATCTCAGATGTAATAACCGCCGATGAGATCGCCAAACGATGGGACTATCGCCCCGTTACCACCTTTACCATAGACCCCTCGGATGCCAAAGACTTTGACGACGCACTCTCGATAAGGGAGCTGGAAAAAGGGATCTGGGAGGTAGGAATTCACATCGCGGATGTTACACATTACGTGACACCCGATACTCCGGTGGACAAAGAGGCCTTCAATCGCGCCACCTCCGTCTATCTGGTGGACAGGACCATACCGATGCTCCCGGAAAAACTCTCCAACAATCTCTGCTCACTCCGACCCAAAGAGGACAAACTCTGTTACTCGGTTATCTTTAAAATTGACGACAACGCAAAGGTGCTGGATGCCAAATTCGGACGCACCATCATAAACTCTGACCACAGATTTGATTACGAGCAGGTGCAGGAGATCATCAAGGATATGCACGGACCTCTCTGCAAAGAGATACTCAAACTCCACTCTATCGCCACAATCCTTCGAAGGAAGCGCTTCGAACACGGTGCCATCAAGTTTGAACGTCCCGAGATGAAGGTAATCGTGGATAAAGAGGGCAAGCCGCTGGATGTATGCCGCCAGGAGTCCGTAGAGAGCAACTGGCTTATTGAAGAATTTATGTTGCTGGCTAACCGCTATGTGGCTCATCAGGTAGCCAGAAAATGCAAATCGGTAAATCCCACTTTTGTTTACCGTGTGCACGACAACCCCAATCCTGACAAACTCCTGGAGCTGCGCCGCTTTGCAAAGAATTTCGGTCACACTCTGGGCGATACCGACAACCCTAAAAACATAGCGAGAAGCCTCAACAATCTTATGACCGGCATAAAAGATAAGCCTGAAGAGAATGCCATCGAGATGATGGCACTCCGCTCTATGTCACGTGCCGTCTATTCCACCGATAATATCGGCCACTATGGTCTGGCATTCCAGTTCTATACCCATTTCACCTCTCCCATCAGGCGCTATCCCGATATGATGGTGCACCGTTTGCTTACAAAATATCTCAACGGAGCCAAATCTCAGGACAAAGCCTATTACGAAGAGAATTGTAAATATTGCTCCGAGAGGGAACAGCTGGCTACCGATGCCGAGCGCGCCAGCATCAAGCTCAAACTCGTCGAATTTATGCAGGACAAGATCGGGCAGGAGTTCGAAGGTACTGTCTCAGGCCTTACCGAGTGGGGTATGTATGTGGAAATCGAGCCTACCAAGATTGAGGGTATGGTCTCGTTGAGGGAATTTACCAAGGATTACCTGGTCTTTGATGAGGAAAAATACCAGATTGTCGCCAAGGCCTCCGGCCGCAAATTCACCCTGGGAGACAAGGTCAAAGTGCGCGTGCTCCGCGCAAATATGGAGCAGAAGCTCATTGATTATGAACTGATTTGGGAGGAATGAAAATGGGGCTGCGGCCCCATTTTTAGTTCTGAGTATGAAGTATGTCGTTTGGAGTGGGTAGTGGGTATCTGTAGTGGTGCGAATTACGGATTGCGAGGTGCGGGGCGCAAATTGTAGGGAGTCATATAGTTCTGAGTGTGGAGTAGGGGCTGTTGCGGCATCGGATTTGAGGGAAAACTCTATCTTTGTGAAGGATATCTGCAGGATTTATGACGGCAAAGAATAAGAATATTGAAGCTTTATTTCGACTTTACTACAGGCCGTTGTGTCTTTATGCCTCCAGGTATCTGCCAAGTGCGGATATGGTTGAGGATGTTGTACAGGAGTCATTTATTGCATTTTGGAATAAGACCCGGGAGGGATTTGTTCCCGATTCCGCCAAGTCCTACCTCTACAGGATTGTACATAACCGATGCATGGATGCTATCAAAAATAACCCTCAATATGAGAGTCTCCAGGAGCACAAGATAGATATTGTCGATTCCGAAAATGAGGAACGTTCTTTCGTATGGGCAAATCTTTGGACGGCAATTGATGAATTGCCGGAAAAAAGACGGGAAGTCTTTCTATTACATAAAAGAGATGGTCTCACTTACGAACAAATTGCATCTCAACTCGGTATCTCTAAAAACACCGTTCATAACCACATTACCAAGGCTTTGCAGGCTCTTCGGGGCAGTGTCAGAAAAATTTTTCTATACTTTTTTGCGTAAACAGTAGTCATTTTTGTCGTTTTCTCCGTCATAGTAGTGAAAAAAGAATAATACTATGACTGATTTTAACGAAGACGATTTGAAATTTGTTGTCTCCAAATACAAAAAAGGGAGATTTGATACAAAGAAGGCAATAGCCGATTTCAATCAAAAGACTACAATCTCAAGGTCAAGCCACCGCAGATGGTGGACAACGGCTGCAGCGGTCGCAGCTTCAGTGGCAATCGTGATTGCAGCAAGCATAGGTGTTGTTAATATAATTAATAAAGAGAAGCCTGTAGTAGAAAAGAGTGAGGAAGTTATCATTTTCAATCCCGATGTAGCGCAAACTCACCAGTTTGTGTATGAAGACGCTCCTATTGAAGATGTGTTGAAAGAGCTCTCCTTACATTATGGTTGTACTCTCACCACTGCACCTTCTCAGAAGCATCTGACTGCAACTTTCCCTGATGATGACATCGACTTTATAGTATCGTTGATAGAGTCTGCGTTGGATATTTCGATAAATGTTGAAAAATGAAGAAGATAGTTACACTTATAATAGGTCTTTTCTTTTCCATTTCCGCATTTTCACAGGTATCCATCAGGGATGCAATGGTCTTGATAAGCAAACAATACGGGGTCAATTTCGTATATGATTCAAAATTGCCGGTCAATGCCCCATATAACGGCAAGAAGTTAAAGAAACAGGGCTTGGATGAGACTTTGAAAGCTTTGTTTGACGGTTCGGGCATAAACTGGGAAAGGAAGAAAAAATATGTAATCCTTACGGCTTCCAAACCTGTTGCAATCGATGTGGATAATCCGGTGTGCTATGAGGAAAAAATTCATTTTGATACCATTGCCGCTGCGACTATCACTGGAATGATTAACAGAGATGTCAATTCCACTCAGACGGGATTGATTAGAATAGATGGGGCGGCATTCCGCCGTGCATTTGCAACCGGAAGCGCACCGGATGTGATTAAAACACTTCAGACACTCTCCGGAATCTCTTCCGGGGTCGAATTGCTCTCCGATCTTTATGTTCACGGAGGAGATGGCTCGGACAACCTCTTCCTTCTTGATGGCGTTCCAATATATCAGACAGGTCACCTTGGAGGCATTTTTTCCTCTTTCAATACGGATGTCATAGAAAATCTTGATTTTTATAAGAGTGGTTTTCCTGCCCGATGTGGCGGAAGAGCCTCCTCTGTTGTAGACATTTCAACTGCGGATGGCAGCTTTACCAAATACAAAGGTCTGTTTTCAATAGGACTTCTCGAGACTCGCGGACAATTTGAAGGACCGCTGGTAAAAGATCGCACTTCACTCAATATTGCACTCAGGCGGTCTTGGGCAGATGCAATTATGTACCCCGCTTTTGCGATTCATAACAAAAGAAGTGATAACGATGCTACCAAGACAATGAATTTGTATTCATTTGGCGATTTAAATCTGAAGATTACCCATAAGTTTGATGAGAACAACCGTATTGCTGCAAATATCTATGCGGGAAGGGATCGTTTCAGGCAAGACAAAACAATCTGGCATAATGATATTGAAGTCTTCAGCAAAGACAATAATGAGTGGAATATGAAGTGGGGGAATATTTTAACCTCTGTAAATTGGCAGAATGAGATCTCGCCTGCATTGAAAAGCCGACTCATAGCCTACTGGTCAGGCTCTAGGTCCAAGCTTGAGTATGAATATTTTTTCGACTTCCAGAAATTCGCTATTCAGGAAAATGATCAAATATTGTTTGAAACATCAAATAAAACGATTTCTAACCGCAGTATATTGGATGATTTAGGTATTACGGCTGATTTCAGTTGGGTTGCCAATAACAGTCATCACCTGCGATTTGGTGCAGACTATATTTGGCATTCATATCGACCGGAATATGCCTACAATGAATCTGAAGAACGAAATAATAAATTGTTAAAAAATTATGCAGAAAGAGACTCGCTACTAACTTCCGGCAGAGAAGCAAGCATTTATCTTGAAGATGAAATTGAGATTACAAAATGGCTCAGAACAAATGTCGGTCTCAGATATACCATGTATAATGCAGGAAGAAATATCTGGAATTCTCTTGAGCCGAGAATTGCCTTGATGATTCGTTTTACACCACAAGCCAGAGCCAAGCTCTCTTATACCGAAATGAGTCAATTCTCACACCGTCTTTCGCCAAGTTACCTTGATCTTCCTACAAGCTGTTGGGTACCCTCCAATCAATATATAGGCCCGATGCGATCGAGACAGGCAGCAGCAGGCATATACTTCAAAATGCCGCATAACATTTATCTGAACATCGAAGGCTGGTACAAATATATGAGCAATCTCCTCGAGTATGGCCCCGCAAACTCCTTTTTTACGAAGTTAAATGATTGGAAAAACCATTATTATGTGGGAAAAGGACGCTCTTATGGCATGGAGGTGGATCTTGGGTATGAGACAGGCGCACTGAGTCTGAATGCCTTCTATACCCTTTCATGGAGTGAGCGCTTCTTCGAAAACATCTGGAACGATTGGTATCGCGATCGCAATGACAACAGGCACAAGTTCACTCTACAGACCAGTTGGCGTATCAATGACAAATGGGAGTTGTATGGGGCCTGGAACTTTCACAGTGGAAATAGAATGACTCTGCCGACTCATTATCTGCAGGGAATCTATACTAATATCTATGCTTTACTAGACGAGTTAGCGGGAAAGGAACATTACTTTTTTGAAGGTCAGTTTATTTATGAGGAGCCTAACAACGTCAAGCTTCCTGACTACCACAGACTCGATATCGGAGTGAATATCTACAAAACAACACGTCGGGGATATGAATCGGTCTGGAATATAAGCATCTATAATTTATACTGTAGAATGAACCCGTTCTTTGGTGTTTTGAGACGTGATGGCATACAGCCGGATAATCCTACAATTGACCCGGGGTATGTCCTGTTCAAAGGTGTCGGAGTTGGAATGCTGCCCATAATACCTTCTTTCAGTTACACTATAAAATTCTGACCATGAAAACCATTAAACATATTATTTGCTTAACCCTTTTATGCTTGCTTTTTCAAGCTTGTGAAATTGAAATAGCCGATTATCCTCAAGCATCAACAAAGCTCTTTCTGCAGTGCTGCCCGGGGCCACAAGATACTACCGTCATTCAGTTGTATCGCACAATTCCCATTGGCTCCAGATATGAAGGATCACCCTATTTGAGTGATGCCAATCTGCAGGTTAAGGTCAATGGAGTGATTCAGAGGGTTGAATATGCCGATAGGTGGGTGGGATCGGTGCCGACCGGATGTTGGTTTATGCCAACCGGCATGTATGATAATGATGTTGTAGAGATAGAAGCTTCCATTAAGGGGGTAGAGCCGATCCATGCTACCACCTCAGTTCCTGCGGAAATTCCCGATTTTCAATATGAAATAAGTGAGGGTGTCGTCAGTGTCTCGTTTACCGATAATCATCAAGAAAAGAGTTGGTATGGTTTGGCAGTGATATGTGAAAGAACGGTTTCGCAGAACGACTCAAGTTATGTTGAAACCGGCTACCTTACCCCTATTCAGGAAGCTTCCGGGACGACAGGAATGGCAATAAATAAAAACTATCTTGACATGGGTTTCAACGGATGGGCTTTCGGAGGACGCCGTTCAGTTGTGAGAATATGGTCATCAGATCTATTTGAGAATAACAAAGTAAATCTGCATATGGACCTTGGCGATGCTTTTTGGTTGAATGTGTTCCGGGGAGAATATGATGAGGTACGCAGATATAAAGTTCGGGTATATAGGTTCCCAACAGAGTTTTACAAATACGCAGCATCTCTTAACAATATGCACGACCGCTATGCAATCTATGGATTTTTACGAACGGATGTCTCATATTCCAATGTCACGGGTGGTTTTGGAATTCTAAGCGGCTGGAATGTCAAAGAAACCGACTGGATATATCCAAAGAAAGATTAATGATAACAGAAAAAATATTGTGGATGTTTTTAACTCATGCAACGTTTTGATACTTTTTTGAATCTATATAGTATGGACATTATATAAAAATCGACACTGACATTTTTGACACTTACAACAAATATATACTGCCGTGGTTCCTTCGCGAATCAGATCTATGGACAACGGAAAATGAATGTTTATGACCAATCTTTGCATTCCGTGATAGAAGTATTTCGTGAGTCACTGCGTATATGTAATTAGACGGAAATATTATATTTAATAATCTTAGTACACAATAATTAATGAAACAATTAAAATGGGGTTATGGATTGCGAGTTGCATAGGAAAAAATCAATATTGCCATATTTATCGCGCATAAATAACAACATTATAATAATAGCAGCATTTTTAATAAAATTAAGATACTTCATTGCCACACTATTGTTAACAGGTTTTATTCTTCGGCCGGGTTGTAACAAATGCTGACGGAGAAACATATGATTACAACTATCACAGAAATATGATCTATGATTTTGCTGTGGCTCAATAACATCTTTGTATGATTTTTAATTTAAGTAGTTATGAAAAAAACTAGAATTTTTCCGGTGCTACTTTTAGTAGCTGTGTTTTTAACATCTTGTGAGTGGATGTGGTGGATAAATCCGGGTCCGCCTGAACCTGACAATCTGTTTCTCACCGGAGAGTGTCTGGGGAGTACTGAACTGGTATATGTCCCATATTATGCTTCTAGGGATGATGATTACTTGGAAAAATGGAAATGTTTCCCTTTTGTGTTTCATTTGGATACCGCAAATGTTCAGAGGTATAAAGACCGCCCTCTTTTTAAATCCGATCCGGCCTTCCATATCCCATCTGATGAGTTGTTCAAGTCATTTGGCAAAAAGTCATTTGTAAAGTCGGACTTCTTTGATTCATTTGACAAAATAAGAGAAAGCAGAAGTTATTTTGAAATCACAACCCTCTTATATAACGGCGGTCTCTCTTTGACTGCAGATGTGGATTTTGCCGGACACCCGGCAGGTGAAGAACTTGCCCCTTTTATTGTAAGTCATCCCAGTGTCAATCACCCTTCTTCCTGGACAGGGGTTTGCAGTACTATCGAGCCTCTTCTTTCAGCTCCGGGCAATACGAAAGAGAAATTGAGGCCAATTCTTGACATTCCTTTGGATTATGAATGCCTTTTGGAATCCGGAATTGACATTGGTCTTCCTGTAGGTGATTACACCCGAGTAGTTGAAAGGGTTACATTCACGCTGAAGATCCCCGTCAGGGTTGTATACTATTTACAATGGCTTGAGGATAAACACAGCAACCCCAACGCCCCGGTTCCCTACAAAGATGAAGTACTAACCTGTAAATTTTATACGGACATTGGTTTTAGATAGGAATGTTTGACTTAGGATAATTTTAAAAAACCTAATAAGTTTATTCACTCCTACTCTATTCAGCGATGAAAATAAGATATTACTCTGCCATACTATTGTTCGCAGGTTTGCTATGCGCTTCCTGTGTCGAGACTATCTATCCGGAGTCGGTTGAGAAGACGCCGGTAGTGGTCAATTGTGTTTTGGACACATCCGATACGCAATCTCTTTATTTGGCTTATTCCAGCAAAGTCAGCGAGGTTGAAGATTTCAAAATAATTGACAACGCTGATGCGGTATTGAGAGAAATAAAAGGCAATGATACGGTCACTGTGGCCACATTTTCTTTTGAAAGCGATGGTATGTGGAGAACCAATTTCCGTCCTGTAGGTGGGAAGGAATATCAACTGCTGATAGAGATTCCGGGACAAAAGAGAGTAACCGCAACTACCCGAATGCCCCAAAAAGTTCATATTATATATGGTATGGGCGCAGGTTACGGCCCGGTAGAGGAGCAAGAGTATCTCGCTTATGCATATCAGGTATTTATTACGCATAATACATTGTATTTGTCTATGTCGGGTAAGGATGACGAGGGGAATGTAATAATTGCTAATAATATTGCAACCGACCATACATTTGCAGATCTTTTCAATATAACCGGAGATTATTATGCACCTGATACTTCACAAGTCCACGTTTGGTATACCACCGTGGTCAACCGCCCTTTTCACAAGCGATTTATCAGAATACCCGATACTGACAAATATCTCACTGCCCCTTATGACCCCACTGATGAAACTATTACGACTAAGTGGTTTACAGTTTTTGCACAAGACAAGAATATCGATAAACTGAGTATTATGCAGGTGTCTGATGAATTGGATGCTTATTATAAGGATGTTATTACATTTCAAAACAAACATGAGGTGACAGACAATCTGCTTATTGTGTATGACCGAACCAATGTTTACAGCAATCTCACCAATGCCATCGGAATTTTTGGCGCTTATAACAAATATATACTACCATGGAGTCCGAAACAACTACCACCTCCACCAAGACCAAATTATACAAGATGAGGTATTACATTGCCATACTATTGTTAACAGGTTTGCTATGTGCTTCCTGTGTCGAGACTATCTATCCGGAGTCGGTTGAGGAGGTGCCGGTAGTTGTGAATTGTGTTTTGGATACATCCGATACGCAATCGCTTTATTTGGCCTTTTCCAGCAAAGTCGGTGATGCTGATAATTTCAAAGTAATCGACAACGCTGATGTGGTGTTGAGAGAAGTTAAAAGCAAAGACACTGTCACTGTGGCCACATTTTCTTTTGAAAGCGATGGTATGTGGAGAACCAATTTCCGTCCTGTAGGTGGGAAGGAATATCAACTGCTGATAGAGATTCCGGGACAAAAGAGAATATCCGCAACTACTCAATTACCTGAAACAATTACTATTAATGCTGTATTACCGGGTGGCAGAAGAGAAGGAGATTATTTTGCATATCACTATTTAGGTGATTTTACGCATCATTCACTGTATTTGTATATGTACGGAAAAGAGGAAAAGGGTAATGTAATCATCGCAAACAATATTGCAACCGACCATACATTTGCCGACCTTGTAAATATAACGGGCGAAATTTATAATGCATCTGACTCATCACAATCTTTCGTATGGTATCCCACTGTAAAAGGCAGGCCTTTCCACAAGCGACTCATTAGAATACCTAATCCTGATAAATATATCAATCCCTATCTTTTTTACTTTTACGATGGTGATATTCGTTCAACCATTTTTACGGTTTTTGCACAAGATAAAAACATCGACAGACTTATTATTCTCCAGGTTTCTGATGAATTGGATGCTTACTATAAGGGCGTTCTTACATATCAAAGTAAACACGAGGTCACAGATAATATGCTTATTGTGTATGATAGAACCAATGTTTACAGTAATCTAACCAATGCCATCGGTATTTTTGGCGCTTATAACAAATATATACTGCCATGGGCTCCACATCTATGAAAAGAATATACTACATTGCCGTACTATTGTTAATATTTCTCGGCTGCGGAAGCCTCTCCGCTCAGGAGACTGTTCCCATAAGGGATACGATAAAGCAGTCCATCATCGTTGACTCGAGGATAATGAGGCAGCAACAGGGTCTGACTACCATTCAGATAGAAGCGATCAAAGGAATAATATCCCCTGCCGGTGAAGGTGATGCTATTAAATTTATACAGACCCTGCCTGGAGTCTCCACAGGTGCGGAGGGCACCTCTTCCTATTATGTGAGAGGAGGCAATTCGGGCAATAATGCAGTTACTTTGGATGGAGTACCGATATACGGCATAAGTCACCTCATGGGAATGACATCAACGATTCCTGCGGAAATTATAACTTCGGCCGACTATCGGGCTGGTGGTTTTGATGCGGAGTTCAACAATTTTACCTCATCCGTAGTCAATCTTAAGAGCAAAGGCGAAGGGTTTGTAAAACCCGATTATTCCGCTTTCATCAACAATATTTTTGCGGGAGCTTCAGCCAATATTCCCCTTTCAAAGGAGAAGGCATCATTGCTCCTCTCAGGAAGATACTCCCCTTTCCAACTCGAGTACAAGGCATTGAAATCCTTTCTCCCGAAAGAAAAACTCCCCTTTGATAAGCTGCAGACCAATATTTTCGATCTCTACGGAAAATTTTCATACAGGATTGATGATGCTTCCCGATTTGAGTTCTTTCTGTTTGGAACTGAAGATAGCTACGGCTTTGGAAAGGAGGATTTGTCCAAGAATTATCTCAGATGGGGCAATATTGTGAGCAAGGCAACCTACAGTCGGATAATGAAGAGCGGCAGACTCTACGATGCTTCATTGGCTTACAACCGCTTTACCTCAGGACAGAGACAGGAAGTCTATATGGAGGGAACCTTGAATGAATTGGCCATCAGATCCGGTCTGAATGAGATTACATTGAATATGAAAACAGAAAAGGAAAGGCGCGGTCATTCTTTTATTACAGGACTGAAGGTGATGTACACCCTGAATACCCCCGGATCATCAAAACTCTATGAGGGAGAAGGTCGTAATGTGGAAAAAGAGGCTTATGTGAGGAATCCGCATCATTCGATCCTGAATACTCTCTATTTCCAATACTCCACCACGGCCATAAGAAACTTCTTTTTTAAATTATCGCTGAAAGCTTCCCTATACGCTCTCGATCTCCAGTCGGAAATCCCCTCGGAGGGTGGCGTGATGTTCAGACCGGAAGGAAGCCTACTTTTAAGCTACATTTTCTCAAAATATCTTCAACTCGAAGCATCGGTGGACAGGACGGTGCAGTTTTATCATATTCTTGAAGGATTGCCGATAGGATGGTCGATGGACCTGATGGTCCCAGCCTGTAAAAAGAACAAGCCGGAGGAGTCAACTCAGTTCTATTTCGGACTAAGTTCACGTCCCGGCAATCATTATCTCTCTCTCGGCGGATACTACAAGTTTATGAATAATCTCGTCTTTTATACCGATGCCACCACTCTGTTCAGCGCTTCCCTATCAGGCTGGAGTGACAATATAGAGATGGGAAAGGGAACATCCTACGGAGGCGAGTTCATGTATCGATATACTACACCTAAAACTCATATCAGAGTTGCTTACACCCTCTCCAAAACCGACAGGACATTCGAGAACATCAACTATGGAGAGAGTTTCCCCGCAAAATTTGACCGTCGGCATATATTGAATCTCGCAGCCTCTTACGGCGGATTCAACACCTCATTCACATTGCAGAGCGGCCACTGGGAAAGTGTAAAAACCTCTATTTACCCCGGAGTGCTTCCGGACGGATCCCCCATTATCCTCGATTATTTCGGGAGGCCCAACAACTACCGGATGCCCACCTACATAAGATGGGATATCGGCTACAGCTTCAAATGGGAACGACAGAAGGTCAAACACTATCTGAATGTGGGTATATTCAACGTCCTCAACAGACACAATGCCTTCACACTCTGGTACGACTCCGAAAACAATAATTGGAAACAACTTTCGTTATTCCCGATTATGCCCTCAATAAGTTATAGGGTTACGTTTTGAATGAGGTAAGAGCTCCAAAACCTTTTTCGCTGCAATTTACAGATTCTATTCGGTAACAAATAGCACCTGAGGTCTCTCTTTTTTAAGCATTTTGTTCAGTTCTTTTTCTCTGCCGTTGCAAAGAGAGTTGAGCAGGGCGTGAAATTGGGCCCCGTGGTTTTTATGAATCAAATGACACAATTCGTGAATAATAACAAAGTCGGCAAGCTCAGGAGTTAGCCTCATAAGGTGGATGTTGAGGCTGATATTTCCCGATTTTGAGCAGCTGCCCCAGTTTGTGCGGTTATTTCTTACCGTCACTTTACCTGGGTTAAAGCCATATTTGGCAGCGAGCAGCTCCACTCGCTGCGGAAGATATTTTTTGGCTTCAGAGCGGATTATCTTTAAAATAGCCTCTTCCGATATAATACCATCCGCCGAGGTTTTTTTGAGCCTCTCGTATGAAATCTCTCCGGTAATCAATTTAAGGGGTTGGTCAGGAGCGATCAGAACTGCCTCCTCATTCCTCTTTTTGCCCTGTTTTAGAAGTGTGGCCGCTATCCACTCCTCTTTCTCCTCAACAAAAGCGATTGCCCTCGAATAGCTGACGAGCCATGGCACCGTTACCGAAATCCCGTTCATCGGGTGTACAATCAACTTAACTCTTCTCGACAGCCGGCTTTTTCTAATAATAATCTCACCAAGCCTCGGATGGATATATGTTTTTGACATAAATATGTTTCATAAATCATAAGCCTTAAAAAGTAACGCTACCCGATGGTCGAGTGCCTTGACTTGAAATTTTTCGCAGTATTCCATCAGTAAATCCTTATTCAAATCTTCATGCATAAAATATTCATCCAAACGCAACTCCTCCAACTCCTGTTCCGTGTTATAGAAGGGATAGAGATAGAGCAAATCAAGCAGTGCTTTTTCCGGTGTGGCAAACCGTATGGTACGGTTGTCAATCATTTGCTTTAAATCATATCCGAACATCAGGTTTGCCTTGACATTTTTGTAGGAGTATTCGCCGAAATCATTGGCAAAGAATGCTGTTTTCAGCGATGAGACACTGGTGATCTGTACCACCGCTTCCGGTATCATCCCGTAGAAGGATAATGCCGTGTGGAGGCTTATATAAGAGGGATGGTATATCCTATTGGCGAAATAGAGAGGATAATCAGGCTTGCCCTTATATTCAGAAAAGGCATAATATCCCTGCCTCAGCCGGATAAGGTAGCCTTTTTTCACCCAGCGCGTAAAGTTATTCCGGTCAAAATCGGGTTGCCATGCATAGATCTGATGGATATTGAAGCATGCCAAGTCAAATAGCTGCGCTCTAAATTCCAGATATGTCATTTTTCTTATTTTATTTCTATTATGCTGCAAATATAATGCGTTTTAGAAATAAAACAAAAGTAACCTTACACCCCGCACCACTACCCACTACAGACTACCCACTACAGACTATTTATATACTCCCGCGAACAGCATCACGCCGGAGGACTTTTCAACTATGGCATACACGAAGGGATGGTCGGCAAAGAATTCAATCGCCTTATCAGGTTGACCGGGTATTGAGGTCACTCCAATCATCACCGCTGTAACTGCTGCCGCCTCTGTACCCCATTCAGTTACATTTATACGAGCCTTTTGAAGAACCGACTCGATAAAGAAATTATTTATGCCGGAATGAGAAAGCAATTTGTCAAATTGGGCCTTATTAGGTATAAAAGCACGACTAATGCCTAATGCTTGTAACATCTTATTGAGGTTGTATTTATCCTCTATCTCAAACCTGGGGAACCGAAGCTGTACAAGGGCATCATTCGACATTGATGCTAAGGCTTCAGACCAACTCTTCTGAGTGAGGGATGAGAGCAGGCTCTCTACACCATTACCGCCCTTTATGTCGGGCAAAATGACATACATGGCAAACTTACCGTGTGCATAAGGAAGTTCCACGATACTATTTTTCCCAATCTTCCCATAACGGAAATTCCTGGAAGCAACCATATAATCGACATTTCTTGTTCCTCCTCCATCCAGGTAGAAGGGTTTGGATTTCTCAATATCGTCACTGTTAAACATAGGTTTTCCTGACTCTTCGCTCCATTTTGCCTTGAAATAAAGTGCATTCAGTATTGCAGCGGCAAAATTATCGCTAATATCACTTTCTTCGAGAAAAGGATAGATAAATCCGTTGGTGCTGCGATGTGCCCATTCGTTGATTCGGTCAACAACAACCTTGGGATTTGTAGCATCCACATACTCCACGGGTGCATAGTAAACCTTTTCTGCAATATTGCGAAAAGCATCCTGAACACGGAATTCTTTATTTACAATCACCGCATCAGTCAACTTTACTTCGACAGAATCATCGAGCGCTGGCAACTGATTAAGCAAAAGGTTACAATACTCATTCAGGGCATCTTGGTCTTCTCCATAGCCCAATGTGCTGATAATCTCCGAAGCTGTCTCACCGCTGGCGCCGTTTGCCGAAATTGCAAGGGCATATTGTAAACTTAGCGGAGAAAAAATAATACTTTCGTTTTCCTGCTTATACAAAAGCTTCAGGCTATTTATCGCAAAAGCATTGCCGGCACCTACATAGGTTTTTTGCTCTTCACTCAATGTCACTTTGGATATAGGATCTTTTGGGGAGGGAGAAATGATGTCAATGGGGTCTTTTACCCTCGGAACACCGTTTTTTTCACATGCTGCCAGACTAAGAGCAGCAATAAAGAAAACTAATAAAATTTTTATCCGTTTCATAACTTATAGTGTTATTGAGATTTTTAAATATAATGATTGCTATCTAATTACATTTACGCAGTGACTCACCAAATACTTCCATCACTGATAAAAATAATGACACACCCCGTAACCAAGTACCCCGTAACACGTAACACGCAACTCGCACCCCGCTCAAAAAAGTCCGAACAGACGGGCGTCAATCCGATTGGTAATTGAAGCAAAATCTTCAGGCCTGTTTTCAAAATCGAGATTATCGGCATCAATAATAAGCACCTCACCCGGATATTCCGATATCCATTTCTCATAGCGTTCATTGAGACCGCCGAGATACTCCAGACTCATGCTCTGCTCATAATCGCGTCCGCGTTTCTGGATCCGGCTCACCAAATGTGGAATTGAGGATTTTAGATAAATAAGTAAATCCGGCACCTTGATCATCTTCATCATTACCCCAAAAAGATCCATATAGGCATCGAAATCACGCTGAGAGAGATTGCCCATATCCTTGTTGTTGGCCACAAAAACATAAACTCCTTCAAATATGGTTCTATCCTGAATTATGACTTCGTCACTATTTGCAATCTCCATCAGATCCTTTATCCTCTGGGTGAGAAAATAGACTTCTAGATTGAATGACCAGCGCGGAATATCCTTGTAATAATCTTCAAGGTAGGGATTATAGGTTACAGCTTCATATTTGGGCGTCCAGCCATAATGCTGCGCCAACATTCGGGTAAGAGTGGTCTTACCGCTTCCAATATTTCCCGCTATACCTATATGCATTGCTCCTGTTTTTGAAACTACAAGATAGCACTATTTTTTGAATAATCCGTATAGGGCACTGCCGGAACCCGACATAGAGGCGTATACTGCACCTTTGGCATAGAGAGCCTCTTTTTCTGCCGCAAGTCCGGGATATTTGAGGAAAAGCGACTCCTCAAAATCATTTTTAAGAAGGCCCCGCCACTCTTCCACGGGTCTTTTAATGATGTCCAAAATCGACACCACCGGCTTTCGCGGTGTTACTTCGGCATAGGCCTCTTTTGTGGATATAAATATATCCGGAGTTACCAATTCAATACGGTAGTCATCAAGGGATATGTCCACAGGAGAAAGAACCTCACCACGACCGGTAGCATACATCGGAAGGTTGTAAATAAAAAAGGGACAATCACTGCCCAGCGAAGCGGCATGACCGGCCAGCACATCATCATTTAAGTCGAGCGAAAACATCCTGTTGAGCAGAATCAGTGTAGCTGCTGCATCGGAAGAACCGCCGCCCAGACCGGCACCTACAGGAATCTTTTTGTAAAGGTGAATGGCAACAGGCGGTAGATCGTAAATCTTTGCCATCAGATGATATGCCTTTGCACAAAGGTTGTCCATCGGATCTCCGTCAAGAGCTGATCCGTACAGGTGCATTGAAAATTTTTCGGCATAGAGCACCTCCAGAATATCACAACACTCCGGACACGGCACAAAGAGAGTCTCGATATTGTGAAAACCGTCAGGACGTTTCTCTATGATATCGAGACCCAGATTGATTTTCGCATTCGGAAAAAATATCATCTTATCTCTATAAAAGTTCTTTCGCTAACTGCACTTGGAATAGCCGCATTCGAGACATACCAGACAACCCTCTTGATAGACCAGGTTTCTACTGGTGCAATTGCTACACTTTTGGCCGGTCTCATCGCGAGTGCCATCGGGAATATAACGTTTAAGTGCTCTCTCTACTCCATTTTTCCAGGTGTTGATAGATTCACTGTCAAGTTCGAGTCCCTGTACGAGATTGAGGATATCGACGATGGGCATACCATTGCGGATAACTCCCGATATGAGCTTGGCGTAATTCCAGAACTCTTTGTTGAACATATGAGAGATACCTCCAAGTACACTCGGATAACCAAGACCGTCAACATAGTGAAAATCATACCTGGACTTACCGCTCTTGAGATCCTTTTCCTTGACAATCCAACCCTTTTCAATAGATCTGGGAATGACACGGGTATCTTCGTCTACAATACCGGTGAAAATCTCATAAGGCTTTCCGTCTAGCTTGCCTACAAAAGCAATCCATCTCTCCGATCTGTTGCGGAAGCGGATGATATCGGCCTCAAGTGTCTGAGGACGCTTTTTAGGTTTGAGTACAGGCGTATCCTTGCTTGTTGAGACAAGCACACCGGAACGGCTGCCTTCACGATAGACGGTCATACCCTTACACCCCGATTTCCAGGCGGTCTTGTAAACCTCCGCAACAGCCTCCTCGGTGATATCTTCGGGAAGATTGACAGTAACGCTGATGGAGTGATCCACCCATTTCTGGATTTCACCCTGCATCTTTACCTTTGATACCCAGTCTATGTCATTGGCTGTAGCCTTGTAATAAGGGGACTTTTTGAGGAGATCCTCGAGTTCTTCTTCACTCATTCCTATTACCTGATCTCTCTCGTAACCATTTATCATTGCCCATGTAAGGAATTTATGATGGAACACGAAATACTCTTCAAAACAGTCACCCATGTCATCGGTATATGTTACTTTGACATTCTGATCATTGGGATTGACCTTTTTGCGACGGAGATAAAAGGGCCTGAATACAGGCTCGATGCCTGAGGTAGTCTGCGTCATCAGGCTGGTGGTGCCGGTGGGGGCGATAGTCAGCATGGAAATATTGCGGCGACCCGATTTGACCATACGTTTATAAAGCTCGGGATCTTCGGTCTTGATACGGATGATCATAGGGTTGTTAATCTCTTTCGACGCATCGTATATGGGGAACGCCCCGCGCTCTTCAGCCATTATCACTGAAGATCTGTATGCTTCTACTGCAAGTGTTTTCTGTACCTGAACGGCAAACTCTATAGCTTCTTTTGAGCCGTAAGTGAGTCCTAAAGCTGCCAGCATATCGCCCTCTGCGGTAATTCCAAGACCAGTCCTGCGTCCGCCCAGTGATTTTTTGCGGATTTTCTCCCAAAGTTCATATTCTGTCCTCTTTACATAATCATCCTCGGGATCAGCCTTGATTTTGGCCATTATAAGGTCAATTTTTTCCATTTCGAGATCAATCAGGTCATCCATCAGGCGCATCGCCTTGGCGCAATGATCTTTGAAACGATCGAAGTTGAATGTAGCCTTGGAAGTAAATGGATTATCTACATATGAATAGAGGTTGATGGCAATCAGGCGACAGGAGTCATAAGGGCATAGGGGAATCTCACCGCATGGATTGGTGCTGACAGTCCTGTAACCCTTATCGGCATAGCAATCAGCTACGGATTCCCTGAGAATGGTATCCCAGAAAAGAACACCCGGTTCGGCGCTCTTCCAAGCGTTATGGATAATCTTTTTCCAAAGCGCGGAAGCATCTATTTCCTGGGTAATCTTGGGCTTGTCACTATAAACGGGATATTGCTGCATATATGTATTGCCCGAAAGGGCTGCACGCATAAACTCGTCATCTATCTTGACGGATACATTGGCTCCCGTCACTTTTCCCTGCTCCATCTTTGCGTCAATAAAATTCTCCGCATCGGGATGCTTGATGGAAATTGTGAGCATCAGCGCACCTCTGCGGCCATCCTGCGCCACTTCGCGGGTAGAGTTGGAATATCTCTCCATAAAGGGAACTACGCCTGTCGATGTAAGAGCGCTGTTGAGTACCGCGCTGCCGGTAGGTCTGATATGAGAAAGGTCGTGCCCCACACCACCTCTGCGTTTCATCAACTGTACCTGCTCTTCGTCAATCATCATGATACTACCGTATGAATCGGCAGGACGCTCGTGACCTATCACAAAGCAATTGGAGAGCGAAGCCACCTGATGTTCATTGCCGATACCGGTCATCGGACCTCCCTGAGGAATGACATATTTGAAATCCTTGAGCAACTCAAAAATCTCCGACATCTTCATCGGATTGGGATACTTCTTCTCTATTCTGGCAAACTCCGACGCCAACCGTTTGTGCATATCGTTGGGAGATTTTTCATATATATTGCCGAATGAGTCTTTCAAGGCATATTTGTTGACCCATACATTGGCGGCCAGTTCGTCGCCCTTAAAATAAATCTTACTCGCAGCAAGAGCTTCATCAAAAGAGTACTTCATGATTGACATTTGTAGTATTTAGGCAAGTTAAAAGGGGCCGAAACCCCCCTGGCATTATTCCGGGGCCAATAATGCCTGTTTACATATGTAAATTCCGGTACGCAAGTTACAGCAAAATGCATAGGTCTTTCTAATAATATCAACAGAGTTATCAACAAAGTTATCAACAATTTAACAAAACCTTATCATTCTTACTGTTACATTACGATTACACTTTTTTTACATCACCGTTACACTATTTTTTGTATTTTTGTGAAAATTCCAAAATCCAATGGGCACAACACGTACTGAAATCTCAACCATCGGAAAAGAAAACCTCATAGACCGTCTTTTCGAAAACACCGGATATATTAATGAACGAACTATAAAACTCTATGAAAAGGGCGAGTGCTGCACTTCGCATAAAATTCTTTTGGAAGGGATTAATTTCGACCTGGTCTATACCCCTCTCAAACATCTCGGATACAAAGCTGCCCTATGCGCATTAGGAGAAATCTATGCTCTGCTGCGCCAGCCGGTCTCACTCTCACTCAATCTCGGGCTCTCAAACCGCTTCTGCGTGGAAGATGTAACCAATTTGTGGTCGGGCTTCGTAGCCGCAGCTAAAGAACACTCTATAAAACATCTCTCCCTGGAACTCAACCCTTCGCTCACAGGACTCTGTATAAGCGTTTCCGCCGCAGGTGTCCAAAAAAAAGGCATCATCTCCAAAGTGCCGGCACCTAAAAACATGGACCTGATCTGTCTTACGGGAAATGTTGGTGCCGCATATATGGGACTTCACGTACTCCAACGGGAAAAAGTCTCCTTCATCAAAGAAAGCTCTCAACAACCCGATCTCTCAAAATACAAACATATCCTGGCTGCATATCTCAGCCCTGAAATCAATCCTTCCGTAGTAATCCGATTTGTGAAAGAGGAACTCTATCCCTCCACAGGACACTTTCTCACCAGAGGTCTGGGTGCTGCAGTGTTGGATCTTGTGAAAGAGACCGGCTTCGGAGCCAAAATTTATCTTGAAAGAATACCTGTCTCCTCACAGAGTCTGGAAATGGCTCAGGAAATCAATATGGATATGGTTACCGCTATAATCAACGGAGGAGAGGACTACAAATTCATCTTCACCGTGCCTATTGAGAAACACGATGTGATCAGAAAAGATTTTCAGGATTATGATGTCATAGGACATCTTGCCCGTCCGGAAGTAGGTGCAGTGCTGGTAACTCCGGAAGGTGCCGAGCTTACCATTCGTGCACAGGGCTATGAAGCCTCAGAGGATTAGCAACAGTTTCTGATACAGGTACTGCAATGTGAGAATTCACCGCGAAGTCGTCTTTCCACAAGACTGAGCATTCTTTCACGAAGTTCCATGTTTGAAATTTTCTCCAGTACTTCGTATGCAAATGCCTTCTGCTGAAGGATGCGGGCTTCTGCCGCAGGTATGCCTCTGGTGCGCATATAAAAAAGTTCGTCCTCATTTAAGCGACCAATGGTCGCTCCATGACTGCATTTTACATCATCGGCGTAGATTTCAAGCTGGGGACTGGTATAAGCCTTTGCCATATCGGAGATAAGCAAATTGTGATTGGCCTGGTAGGCTTCTGTCTTCTGAGCGTCCGGCGCTACATTTATACGGCCGTAAAAACGGGCTATTCCTTCGTCATCCAGAATGCCTTTAAAGAGTTGGTTGCTGGTGCAGTCCGGCACAAGGTGATTGACATGGATATTGTTATCCATCAGCTGCTTGGAGTCGGTGAGATAAAGTCCTGCCAGGTCGCATTCTGCATGCTTTTCATTGAAGTTGAGAAAGATGTCGTTGCGTATAACTCCACCATGAAGTGAAAGGAAGACCATTTTAAGGAAGGCTCCGGTGGCCAGATTGACCTCATATGAGGTGCTGTGTTCCGCATTATTATGCTCGTTCTGCATAATGTAAAATTCTGCGGATGCATCTCTTTCCAATGTTATGGTCACCTTCTCAGTAGTCCTGAACTTATCCGGTGAGAAAGTATGAGAGCACTGAATTATCCTGCCCGCCGAGCCCTTTCCGAAACAAAAATCCTGCTGCGTAGAGAGGTGCTCTTTATAAGATTTGTGGCGTACGGAAATGATCTGGAGCATCTCGTCCATTATCTCTCCCTCTTCCAACCGAAGGGAGAAGGGAGTTTTGCCGCCCTGTACCTTTCCATTGACAATAAAGAGCTGCCTTGTCTCTTTCAGAGGCACTTTACATCTGAATTCGCTGGTTAGTGCGGGTGCGTATATATAGTTCTGTTTCATTGTCTGTTAATCAGCCAGTCATAACCCTTTTCTTCGATTTCCAGCGCAAGTTCACGTCCTGCACTTTTGATGATACGCCCCTTGTATATGACATGAATATAGTCGGGTACAATATAGTCTAGCAGACGCTGGTAGTGTGTGATGACAATAGTTGCATTCTGAGGAGTTTTGAGGCGATTGATGCCGCCTGCAACTATACGGAGCGCATCCACGTCCAGTCCGGAGTCTGTCTCGTCGAGAATTGCAAGTTTCGGCTCAAGCATTGCCATATGGAATATCTCATTGCGCTTTTTCTCCCCTCCGGAAAATCCCACATTGACTCCTCTGGAGGTGAAACTGCTATCCATCTCTACATAAGCCATCCTTTCCCGCATCAACTTGAGAAACTGTGCCGCACTCAGTTCCGGAAGTCCTTTTCGTTTACGGTGTTCGTTTACTGCGGTTTTGATAAAATTGACATTGGTCACTCCGGGGATTTCTATCGGATACTGAAAGCCAAGGAAAATGCCTGCCCAGGAGCGCTCTTCCGGAGAGAGTTTGAGCAAATCCTCACCCTCGTAGAGGATTTCTCCTTCGGTCACTTTATAATTCTCCTTGCCCGCAAGCACTGCGGAAAGGGTGCTTTTACCGGAACCATTGGGACCCATAATGGCATGTACTTCGCCCGGCCTCACCTCAAGGTTCACACCCGTGAGGATTTCACGGTCATCTACGGAAACTTTAAGTCCCTTTATTTTGAGCATAATGTTGTCGCTGTTCATATATTATTTCTTTTCTTTTTTGTACAATTTAAACCAGTGATAAAGCGAAACCAGACCATTGATAAGATAAAGCCCGCTTACAATCGGCATAAAGATGTGACCTACCGAGATGTGAAGTATAATCTGGGTGATGTTGACAAATAGCCAGACAATCCAGCAATCCCACTTCTTTTGAGCCGAAAGGAATTGGGCCACAAGTATCAATACCGTAACTAAGGCATCCAGATATGGTATCGGATCTGAAGGAAACACTCCTACAAACCATTTTGTACCCAACTGCCGCAGTAACCATCCCCAAAGGATTGCCAGAATAAACACAGAAACTATGGTTGTTATCCTTTGGCGCCAGGTAAGCATAGTTACCTTTAGGGATTTCGGGTTTGAAGAACTTTCCTCCCCTTTTTTAGGGTGTGTCCACCTGTAATGACCTAAAATATTTATACCGAGTGAGATAGGCTGGAGAATGAGACTGGCGTAGAGATTTTTGTTCCAAAACATCAGGAACAGGAGAGCCGTATAGAAATAACCCACCCAGAAGTTGTATTTGCTGTTGCGACCTGCCAAAAAGACACAGGTCAGACCGAAAATCGATGTAACAAGGTCGATCAGCAACACCGGCACATCACCGCCGATTGTAAATAGTGTATAGTTTATTACTTCTTTAATCATCCCACGCTTCCTTCAAGTGATACCTGTAAAAGTTTCTGCGCCTCAACGGCAAATTCCATCGGTAGTTGATTGAGCACCTCCCTGGCATAACCATTTACAATAAGTCCTACCGCATCTTCCTCCGGAATGCCTCTTTGGCGGCAATAGAAGAGTTGATCTTCGCTGATCCTGGAAGTGGTGGCCTCATGCTCAATTACGGAGCTGCGGTTGTCGCTCTCAATGACGGGGAAGGTATGAGCGCCGCATTTATCTCCCAGCAAGAGTGAGTCGCACTGGGAGTGATTGCGCGCTCCGGTAGCGTTTGAAGCCACTTTCACCAAACCACGATAACTGTTCTGACTATACCCCGCTGAGATACCCTTGCTCACGATACGACTGACAGTATTTTTGCCCAAATGGATCATCTTAGTGCCGGTATCCGCTTGCTGACGATTGTTTGTTACCGCCACCGAATAGAACTCCGAAGTGGAGTTGTCGCCCTTGAGTATGGTACTCGGATACTTCCAGGTAATGGAGGATCCCGTTTCTACCTGTGTCCAGAACAAACGGCTGTTTGAGCCCTTGCATATGCCCCTCTTTGTCACAAAATTGTAGATTCCGCCTTTGCCATCCTTGTCACCAGGATACCAATTTTGAACCGTAGAATATTTGACCTCCGCATCGCGCTCCACTATAATCTCTACCACTGCCGCGTGAAGTTGTGCCTCATCGCGCATCGGGGCAGTACACCCCTCCAGATAACTCACATACGACCCTTCATCCGCTACGATAAGAGTCCTCTCAAACTGTCCGGTACCTCTGGCATTGATACGGAAGTAACTCGAGAGTTCCATCGGGCACCTGACTCCCTTGGGTATATAGCAGAAAGAACCGTCACTGAAAACAGCAGAGTTTAGTGCAGCATAAAAGTTGTCGCCGATAGGCACAACTGTTGCCAGATATTTGCGTACCAAATCGGGATAATCCCTTACAGCTTCCGAAAAGGAACAGAATATGATTCCTTTCTCCGCAAGGGTCTCCTTAAAAGTGGTCTTGACTGAAACTGAGTCAAATACCGCATCCACTGCCACTCCGGCGAGCATATTGCGCTCATGCAGGGGAATTCCCAGTTTGTCAAATGTAGCTTCGAGCTCAGGATCTATTTCACCCGAAGTACTCGTAGCCTTCGGTGCGGCATAGTAAATAATATCCTGGAAGTCAATTTCGGGTATCTCCAGATGGGCCCATGTTGGCAAAGTCATCTTCTTCCATCTGGCAAAAGCCTTGAGGCGAAAATCCAGCATCCACTGGGGCTCTTCCTTTTTACGGGAAATAATACGGATTATATCCTCGTTCAATCCCTTGGGAATGAACTCCTGTTCAAGATCGGTTTCGAAGCCGTGCCGGTACTCTCCACCGGCAATTTCTTCTATAATTTTCCTCTCTTCTTCCATTATTTAAAAAAAATCAACTTTTTTATAAAAATGATGCAACGTTTTTGCCATTTATTGCATCTATATAGTAGGTTTAGGTTTTAGTACACAAGGAAAGGGGTTTGATTCCGGCAGAGGATCAGCTCTTTTTTTGCACATATGCCTATCAATTGGCTGCACGTGATACCACTGCCGCCAAATAACCTATCAATCCCACACCGCCGGCGATGATCAGAATGTCACTCCAACGTATCACCACGGGATAATATTCAACTATAAAATTGCCCGGCATCTTCACTAATCCAACCTTTTGCTGCAACAGGCAGATTAGAAGTCCCAGAGCAATACCTGCCACGATACCCAATAGGGAAATCATCCATCCCTCCTTTACAAAAATCTTTTTAATAAGCCGCTCATCAGCTCCCATCGACTTCAATATTTCTATATCGTCGCGCTTCTCTATGATAAGCATCGAAAGTGAACCGAAAATATTGCAAGAAATAATGATCATCACAAAGAGCAGAATAGCATAAATGGCTATTTTCTCGTAAGAGAGAAGCTTGTAAAGAGACTCATTCTGCTGCTGCCGGTTTTTAACCGTAAAGGAGTCACCCAATGCCACACTCACCTTCTTTTGGAAATCTGCATTCACCACTCCATTAGGCGAAATGACGCTGGAATCCGCATAGATTTCGACCGATGTTACCTCATCCTCATACTCAAGCAGAGAACGAAGTGTCTCAACCGGCAGGAACATATACTTCTTGTCAAAATTCTGGTCGAGAGAGATGATGCCACCAGGATAGAGCCTTTCGCTGCGAAGTGAAGCAAAAGGATTGACCGGCGACACATCTGCCGTTCTTGAAGGAAAATAGACGTCTAAAGGTGTGACGAAAGCTATCCTCAAGCCCAGTTCCTGGGCGAGCGTATAACCTATGACCACTTGCTTTAAATCACCTAACTCCAATTCAAAATTCCCTTCCACCACATAATCTTTCAAACCTGTAGCGCTTATATAGGCCGAATCTACTCCTCTTGCAGTAGCGACTATGTGGTTGTCTCCGTATGTTACAAAGACATTCTCCTCCAGCACCTCACAAAAAGAGAGCACAGCTGCATTACTCCTTATCTCCTCAAATCCTTCGCTATCAGTGGTAAAAACCTTTCCTTCAGCGGGAGTTACCAGTAAATCGGGGGTGTAACTGCTGTAGAGTGTACGTACAATTGAGTCAAAACCATTATAGATCGACATTATCACAACCAGAGCGGCACAGCCTATGGCTATACCCGCCGCAGAGATGCCTGATATGATATTAATCACATTGTGGGACTTCTTTGCGAAGAGATAGCGTCTGGCAATGAAAGTCGAAAGGTTCATTACTCTTTATTGTTGAGCAACTCGTCTATATGCTCGACATAATCAAGTGAGTCATCTAAAAAGAATGTGAGTTCCGGCACAATCCTCAACTGTTTGGCCACAAGGTTACCCAGCTCTCCACGCAAGCTTCTGTTCTGAAAAGCGAGGATATCCATTACTTTCTGGCTCTTGTCGGAAGGAAATATACTCACATATACTCTTGCAAGCGAGAGGTCGGGACTCATCCTCACTCCGCTCACCGTTACCATAGCTCCGTCGAAGGCGGCCATACCTCGGCCTCTGATGATTTCAGCCATATCCCGCTGAATTTGCCTTGCCACCATTCGTTGTCTTTTGCTTTCGTTCTCCATAACCTTTCCTTTGTTTTAAATTATTCGAATTTTAGAATAAAATAGTTCTTCTTTCCCTTTTGTACCAAAATATATTTGTTGTCAAGCAGATGCTCCGCTGTCAGCGTGTATGCGATATCCGTTACCTTCTCTTTGTTGATGGAAAGACCGCCGCCTTGAATCATCTTACGACATTCACCCTTGGAAGGAAATACAGATGTGGTCACCGCCAGCATCTCAATAATATCTGAAGGGAGCTGCTCCTTACGGAGTTCAAACTGGGGAACTCCCTCAAATACTGAGAGAAAAGTCTGTTCATCAAGTGTCTTTAAAACCTCAGAAGTGGCATTACCAAAAAGAATGGAAGAAGCATCCAGCGCATTCCGGTACTCCTGCTCCCCGTGCACCATCACGGTAACCTCTTTTGCCAGGAGCTTTTGCAGGTTCCTTTGATGGGGAGCCTCTAAATGTTCGGCGACAGCAGCTTCCACCTCTTCAAGAGTGAGCATTGTGAAAATCTTGATATATTTCTGTGCATCCTCGTCGCTCACATTGAGCCAGAACTGGTAAAAAGTGTAGGGGGAGGTGTATCTTGCATCTAGCCAAACATTACCCTGTTCGGTCTTTCCGAATTTGCCACCATCCGCCTTTGTGATTAACGGGCAAGTCATAGCAAAAGCATCTCCCGAAAGTTTACGACGGATTAGCTCCGTACCGGTGGTAATATTGCCCCACTGATCACTGCCACCCATCTGGAGTTTGCACCCCTCATGCTCATAGAGCCATAAAAAATCGTAACCCTGCACAAGTTGATAGGTAAATTCGGTAAAGGACATACCTTCGCGCTCCTCACCGGAGATACGCTTCCTGACCGAATCCTTGCTCATCATATAGTTGACTGTAATGTGCTTGCCGATATCGCGTATAAAATCCAAAAATGTAAAATTCTTCATCCAGTCATAGTTATTGACCAGTTTTGCTGCATTGGGAGCATCACTGTCAAAATCTAGAAATCTGGAGAGTTGTGCCTTGATGGCAGCTTCGTTGTGCCTGAGAGTCGCTTCATCGATGAGATTTCGCTCAGATGACTTCATAGAAGGGTCACCAATCATACCTGTGGCACCACCTACCAGAGCTATCGGCCTATGGCCGCAATTCTGAAAATGCTTGAGCATCATAACGCTCACCAAGTGACCTATATGGAGTGAATCAGCAGTAGGATCGATACCCACATAGGCAGATGTGCGCTCTTTCATCAACTGCTCTTCCGTACCGGGCATCATATCATGAATCATACCCCTCCACTCCAACTCCTTGACGAAGTTCTTAGATATCTTTGCCATATTATTCTATATGTTTTTATTATCAGTTGGGCTGACAAAGGTAGTTATTTTATAGAGATTAAAAAACCGCTGATGCCATAAATGCAACAGCGGTAATATCTGCACAGGATGCTGATAAAAAGGCATTAGCCCACTACCCAAACCATCACATGATCCTCAAATACCATATATTCTAACTCAAACTCCATCTCTACACCATCCTTATGAGTGAATGTTGCTTCAAGTTCACCATCTTCATCGGGACTGAAGCGTTCAAGTTCTATCTGCTCCGCAAAGTCAACTCCATGGAGAGACATTCTCTTGTAGATAGCCTCCTTTGCACACCAGTAGATAGCCAGATGGAGGTTTTTATGCCTCTCTGACAGGTCCTCGATCTCATCCTCGGAAAGAGCTTTCGTCTCTACTGCGGAGAAATCACGGTCGAGAGACTCAATATCGATGCCCAGTGTCTCATCCGGATGTATGATAATAGCCACAAAACGATTGGTGTGCGCAATACTAATCTCTGTGGCCATATTCTGGAGGTAAGGACGGCCGTTGTCGTGGTGACCCAGATATACCTTATCCTCGAATATCTCGTTGAGAAGGGCTCTGACTGCAAGTTTCTCTCTTCTGCGGGCTTCACTCTTGATAAAACTCAGGTCTTCGAGTTCATCGTTGGGAATCGGAGCCGAGAGTTCCATCAGTTGCTCTTCACTCTCGGTAACCTCCCATACGAAGATTTGTGCATCATTGTCAAGTTCTTTTGTAAGATAAAGTGCCATAGTTATGAAAATAGGATAAGGCATCCTCCGCCTCCTAAAGCGGGGATAAGTAAATTAAAGTGAATGGGATTGCACTGCATAAAGAGGAAGGCCCGGAAGAGCTTTCGTCCGCATATGGAAATTGACGACTCGGAGGTTCCAAGACAGCGCTGTTTAATTGGTTAACAAGTTGAGATACCAGGATTCGAACCTAGACAGACAGAACCAAAACCTGTAGTGCTACCATTACACCATATCTCAGTGAACTGCAAAGGTAAGAATAATTTAAATTAATCAAAACTATTCCACCTTATGAAAATTCAGATGAGAAGTAGCTGTATAGCCTTCGACCTATTTTTAATCTCTCATTTTTACTCTTACCTTTCTCATGGACTTACGGCTTTTTTCTGCAGCAAAGCCCATTACATGGCTTTCAACCGATGCTTCCAATGTGCTGCTGAGCTTGGACTGATCCTGGGCTGCAACCGCCTCAAGAAAGTCACGCACCAGTGCCAAATCACCTCCGCCATGACCTGCACCCTTATATTCCTCCAATTCCTCAACCTCTCTTGACCAAATTTTAGTCTTTCCCGTCTTAAAATCCCAGGCTACAAACTTGCTCATATCTCCCTCAATAAAGCCCTTTGTGCCCATGACGCGGGTACGGCGACCACCCCAAGGCGTAAAGGCATCCATTGTAAATGTGGCTGTCCTGTCATCTTCAAATAACAGAGTTGTCACATAATGGTCAGGCTGATCATTATCACACTGGAAAACACAGCGACCGTAACCTGTAGTGCGAAGCTTCTCCAAAATTTCCTTTTCATCATTCCTATCCTTAAGGTCGAAGACACCAAGGTGTTTTTTATGTCTCACATATACATCCATTGCTGAGAATGGGCATGTCTCTTCATGTGGACAGCCATCAGTACATCTGAATGGCGCGCCCTCCGGCTTATTTTCCGCTTTGAATAAATGCAGTGATCCTTCGGCGGCAATGACCTTGCAAGGCTTATCCATCAGCCAACGTAAGATATCGAGGTCATGACAAGATTTTGCAAGGATAATAGGGGTTGTTTCCTTCTCTACTCTCCATTTGCCACGAACATAGGAATGTGCCATATGGGCGAATTCTATCGGTTCCATATGTTGAATGCTTACAACCTCTCCGATAGCTCCGGACTTGAGATACTCCTTGAGTGCAATAAAATATGGCGCATATCTCAGCACATGACATACCGCCACTACTCTATTGTATTTTTCTGTCTGGCGCAGTATATCCCTGCACTCTTTTTCGGTTTGGGCAATCGGTTTTTCCAAAAGGACATCATAACCCAACTCCAAAGCCTTCATACATGGTTCATAATGCAGGTCGTCCGGAGTAGCAATTACTACAACATCGGCAAGCTTAGGATTCTCTAAAAGCTCTTTAAAGCCTACAAACGCGTTTTCCCTGGGAATACCATGGTTTTTAATCATAGCTTCTCTACGACCTTCTATCGGTTCTGCCACACCCACGATCTTAAAGCTCTCCGGATATCTTTCCGCAAAAGCCGCATAGATTCTTCCCCGATTCCCTGCACCAACTATTATAGCCGTGATTTGCTTACCGCCCGTATCAGGTCTTAAACTACGAAGCGGAAAATGAATCAGATCTTCTGGCGGTAACTTTGCAAGCTCTTCTGCAGAGATGCCTGCCATACCTTTAGCCATTGCGAAAGGGTCTGTAAAAGCTAAACCTGCCGTTACTAAACCAATCTGCTTAAGGAAATCTCTTCTAATCATAATATCTCTTTTTGTGTTGTTTTATTTTGGAAATTCCATAAGTTGCAATTTACACAATTTAGCCTTATCTTCAACAATTATTTTACAAATATGATCCTGCTAATTATTGCAAGGATTGGGGTATGACAGGCACCTTCCGGCCAGTGTGGATACCAATACCCTTTACCATGGTCTTTAGATACGACATATTTTTTAAGGCCGGTATCGCGAAGGAGAGGCAAAGAACTGAAAGAGATATTAAACGAGAGAAAAGGGTTAAGTAGTATCTTCTCATCATTTATCTCGAAGTACAAAAAAAAGTGATCAAGGGAGATTCCTGTCGCTATATAGCCCAAACGGCTAAAAAAGATAATTTACAACAGCTTCGCCATATTTGATAAAAAGAAGAGTCCAGAGCAGAAATCTCAGACCTCTGCCAATAAGCATAAACAAGGAACATTTCCAGAATGGAACCCTGTAAAAACCGAGTGCGATTGCAAAAACATCACCTATAAAGGGAAACCAGGTGACAAGTGCCAGAAGCGATCCCCAGCGATCTATTTTTTCTTTTTGTGCAGTCAGAGTCTCCGGTTTCACCTTGAACCACTTCTCTATCCACTCCCATTTACCGATACGTCCGACACCATACGTGGTAAGTCCACCCGACCAGTTGCCCAATGTACCGACCAAGAAAACAATCCAGGGATTTACTCCTGTCAGAAGTATACCTATATAGAGTACAGTTGAATTGAAAGGCACCATGGTCGCAGCCATAAATGTGCCTATAAATAGTCCCAGAAGACCAAGCCCTTGAAGCCATTCCATAATCAATGCTTGAAATCGCTATTAACCGTTAGCCGTTGGCCGCCGGCTCTTAACTTTACTCGCAACATGTAGCCTAAAACTCGCACTTAATTTCTTTTATCTCTGAAAAACTCAGTTACCAGATTGCCACACTCAATATCCAGAACTCCTTTTACCACCTCTGTTTTCGGATGTAGGAGAGATGGAGAAAAGAGTGAATATCCTCTCTTTGGATCGTCAGCTCCGTAAACAAGACGCCCGAGTTGCGCCCAGGCCAGCGCTGCTGCGCACATAGGACAGGGTTCCACTGTTACATAAAGGGTACATTCTTTCAGATACTTACCACCAAGATATTCCGTAGCCATGGTGACCAATTGCATCTCCGCATGGGCGGTGGGATCGGTAAGAAGTTCAGTAAGATTGTGGCCGCGTGCAATGATATGACCCTTGCACACAACTACTCCTCCTATAGGCACTTCTCCCTGTTTAAGTGCCACTGCTGCCTCTTTAAGCGCTTCGCGCATATATTTTTTGTCGTCCATTGTCTGAAAAGAAATAAAAAGGGAGCGACCGCATAAGGTTGCTCCCCGCAAATATAATATTTCTATCCAATATAGGATTTATATCATACCCAAAGCGCCACTTTTACCAAATCTGCATAAGGTTGCCTACGTTAGGAGGAAGTGCAAACAGGGTGTCTACAAGAGCATCGGCATCAAGACTTTGCAGCTCTACATAGTAGTTCTTATCCCTGCTGGTTTTAAGAGCATAAATATTTTTAATGGTTCTAATTAATTGATTTTTTCAGATAAAAAAATTAAAAGGGAGCAACCGTAAGCACGATTGCTCCCCAATAATATTTATATTGTGTTTCTCCGATAGGAATTACATCATACCCATACCGGGGGCACCTCCGCCCATCGGCATCGGAGGCACTTCCTCCTTAATGTCGGCAAGTGCACACTCGGTAGTAAGCAACATTCCTGCGACAGAAGCTGCATTCTCAAGTGCTACGCGCATCACCTTAGTGGGATCGATTACTCCTGTACTAAAGAAGTTCTCAAAAGTATCGGTATGAGCGTTATAGCCATAATCGCCCTTACCCTCCTTAACTTTCTGTACAATCACGCTACCCTCTTTACCTGCATTTTCACAAATCATCCTGATAGGCTCTTCAATGGCGCGTGCGATAATATTGATACCTGTGGTCTCATCATCGTTCTCACCCTTGAGTCCTTTCAGTGCAGCTGTAGCGCGGATAAAGGCCACACCGCCTCCGGGGATAATACCCTCTTCAACTGCAGCACGGGTGGCATTGAGAGCATCCTCAACCCTATCTTTCTTCTCCTTCATCTCAACTTCGGTAGCTGCACCTACATAAAGTACTGCTACTCCGCCGGCAAGCTTACCCAGACGCTCCTGGAGTTTTTCACGATCATAGTCGGATGTAGTAGTTTCGATCTGCTTGCGGATCTGATTAGCGCGATCCTGGATCTTTTCCTTCTTTCCGGCGCCATTAACAATGGTTGTATTCTCCTTGTCTATTACCACCTTTTCTGCCTTTCCGAGCATTTCTATGGTGGTATTCTCAAGAGTATAGCCTCTCTCCTCGGAGATTACAGTACCTCCGGTAAGGATTGCTATATCCTGAAGCATCTCCTTGCGACGATCACCAAAGCCAGGTGCCTTTACTGCGGCTATCTTGATAGTACCGCGAAGTCTGTTAACTACGAGGGTGGTGAGTGCTTCACCTTCTACATCCTCTGCAATAATGAGCAGGGATTTACCATCCCTTGCTATGGGCTCAAGCACGGGAAGAAGATCCTTCATAGTGGAAATCTTCTTGTCGGTAATAAGTATGTAGGGATTTTCGAGTACCGCCTCCATCTTATCGGGGTTAGTCATGAAGTATGCTGAAATATAACCTCTGTCAAATTGCATTCCCTCTACCAGTTTTACCTCGGTAGTGGTACCCTTTGCCTCTTCTACAGTGATTACACCATCTTTCTTAACTTTGGACATTGCGTCTGCGATGAGTTTACCGATAGCATTGTCATTGTTGGCTGAGATAGTGCCGACCTGCTCTATTTTTGAGTAGTCGTCACCTACAGGAGTGGTTTGAGACTTGAGACTCTCCACAACAACGGCAACCGCTTTATCAATACCGCGCTTGAGGTCCATGGGATTGGCACCTGCGGTAACATTCTTAAGTCCAACATTGATGATGGATTGTGCGAGAACCGTAGCGGTAGTGGTGCCATCACCGGCCTGATCGTTGGTCTGTGAGGCCACCTCTTTAACCATCTGTGCGCCCATATTGGCGAATCTGTCCTCTAATTCAATTTCTCTGGCTACGGTAACTCCATCCTTGGTTACCTGGGGGGCACCGTATTTCTTGTCAATAACTACGTTGCGGCCTTTAGGTCCGAGAGTGACCTTTACTGCGTTGGCCAAAGCGTCTGCACCTTCTTTAATGAGGTTGCGTGCTTCTATGTCAAATTTGATTTCTTTTGCCATAATATGGAAATGTCTTTAATTATTTAAGTACTGCTACTACGTCCGACTGACGCATTATTAGATAATCTTTACCGTCAACACTGATTTCGGTGCCGGCATATTTGCCGTACAATACGGTATCACCTACGGTGAGCTCCATAGGTTCATCTTTTTTGCCGTTACCTACGGCTACTACAACACCCTGCTGGGGTTTTTCTTTTGCGGTGTCCGGAATGAACAATCCGCCTGCGGTCTTGGTTTCCGCCTCTTTAGGTTCAATAAGAACTCTGTCTGCCAATGGTTTAATCTTCATAATATGAAATGTTTAATTTTTTAAATCTTGTGCTTTAATTTCGGCAAAATAAGTGCCACCGGCATATTTCTGCCAATTTGTCACAGTATTTTCTTTACATTTGCAAAAAAATTGATCCATGATGACAAAACAATCACTGATATCTCTTCTGCTTGCATCGGTATTACTGCTTACTGCCTGCAAGAACACCACTGATTTGCCTGCCAGACCATTTCCCACTCCTCAGGTACCAGCAATGCTCAGCAGCAACATGCAGCAGGCTTTCCAATATATCTCCCTTCATTTCTGGGATAAGTTGTACGCTCCAGGAATCGAATATTCCAAAGATACTACTCTGGTGATGGGAGTCACTCACGATGATTTCGAAGAGGCTTTTGCTATATACCTCACGGCGCTGGACAATGTGACTCTCCCTGTAATGAACACTGCTCAGGACACTATGCTTGCCCGCGCATCCAGACATAAACTCTCCCATCCGGAGAGCAAAGTGTGGGAAACTATCACCGAGCTTTCCGAGAAATATCTTTACGACCCCAATTCTCCCTACAGAAATGAAGAGATGTTTCTCCCCATACTGGCTCATCTCAAGGAATCGCCTTTTACCACCGACGAAGAAAAAATGCACTATAACCATCTGCATCGCTTGTGCTCTTACAACCGCATCGGCACACAGGCGGCAGATTTCAAATATACCCTAAAGAATGGCCGGACAGGCACTTTGCACCAGATAAAAGCCGAATATGTGCTGCTCTTTTTCAGCAACCCGGAGTGTCAAAACTGCAAGGAGATAATCGATGCTCTCGCCGGTTTACCTGAAATATCGCAACTTATCAAACAGAAGAGAGTTGCCGTACTCAACATCTATCCAGATGCTGATCTGGCTGAATGGTACGACTACCTGTCGAACTATCCTGATAACTGGATTAACGGATATGATCAGGATTTGATGCTGAATATGCAGACCATTTACAATATCCGCGCAATACCTTCACTCTATCTGCTTGACAAAGAGAAGAAAGTTATTTTTAAGGATGCCCCGCCTGAGAAAATCATCCCCTGGCTTCAGAAGAATGTCGGCTGGTAAAGCTTTTGCATCTATTTGTCGCAAAAGTGCTATCTTTGAGCCCTGTTTTTATGAAAGTTATATCTCCTGTTGGCCGTTTAGCCTTCCCGTTAATACTCTTCACAGCCCTTCTGTTGTCACAGAATCGGGCAACTGCGCAGTATTACACACTCGGCAACGACCCCGCTAATGTAAAGTGGTCAATCATGCGGGGAGATACATACAAAATCATATATCCGCAACAGACCGACTCCCTGGCAAGAAGGTATCTTTATCTTTTTGAGAAACACCGGCACACCAACCTTGCCGGACTCAGAATAGAGTCGCCTAAAATGCCCATAATCCTTCACCCTTATACCACTACAAGCAATGCTACCGTGGTGTGGGCTCCAAGGCGAATGGAAATATTCACCTCGCCGCCGGCAACCGGAGGATATGCCCAAAACTGGGAGACACAACTTGCTCTTCACGAAGGGCGTCATCTCGGACAAATGCAGCACTACACAAAGGGTGTGTTCAGTTTTTTCAACATACTCTTTGGAGAGCAGTCGCTGGCACTGGGCATAGGATTTTACCCTTCTGTGTGGCTTCTGGAAGGAGATGCAGTTCTAAACGAGAGCGACTTTTCCAATGCCGGCCGCGGTAGAAGCGGGGAATTTCTGATGTACTACAGAACAGCATTTCTACAAGACGATATCCGTTCATATTACCATTGGAGGTATGGTTCATATCGGCATTTTGCTCCCAACAAATATGCTTTCGGCTATCTGCTGACAAGTATGATGAGATATGCATCCGGTAACTATTATGCTACCGGTGATGCAATGTCAATACAGGTAAAAAGATGGTGGGATTTCTTCGGCGTATGGAATACCAGCTTTATCAGAGCCACGGGACGCACACCCAGAAGACACTGGCGTTTGGCAGTCTCATTCATGAGTGATCTATGGCAGAAGGATTATCTCAGCAGAGGACCCTATCACATAGCGGAGCCTTTGCTTGCTAAAGAGCCCCGTATATACACCAGTTATACCGACATTCTCCCGACTGAAAAGGGCATTATTGCTACTAAAAGCGGGTACCACGACTCCAGGATGCTTGTATCAATAGACTCTCTCGGGAAAGAACGTAGGATAAGACCCTTTGCACCCACCACCAGTAATATTATATCTGATGGGGATAGCACCCTTATATGGGCTGAAACGATACCTGACCTGCGTTGGGAACTGCAAAATTTCTCCATCATACGCAGCTATGACCTCAATAGCAAAGAAATCAGAGATATAACCTCCCGCACCAAATATTTCAACCCTGCACTTTCTGCTGACGGGCAATCCCTTTTCGTGGTAGAATATCCCATTGGAGGGGGCTCCCAACTGGTGCAGATAGACAAAAAAGAGGGTTGTGTGACAAAGAGAATCCCGGCACCACCCGGAGGTCAGATTACCGAAATTGCACAGATAGGCGAATCGCTTTACGCATTGATTATCACCGAGTCCGGAATGGGAATATACAGGACGGGAATCTACTCAGACAACGGAGTATGGCACAACGAAATCCCCGACCAGCATAGATACATTCAGGATCTGACCGTTAGCGACAACAGTCTCTGTTTTACATCCGATCTGGATGGTCTTGTCAATAGTTATATCTACAACCCCGACCTTAAACTGATGCGCAAGCTCACTAACTCACGTTTCGGGGCCAAATATCCTCACATCGACAATAATTCCGGACGCCTCTACTGGGCCGACTTCGGACTCAAAGGTTACCAACCCGTATCGGCTCCGTTAGATTCGCTGGACTGGAGAGTGGCAGATTTTGGTAAACCTTTTATAAATAATATTTCCGAACATCTCTCACGCCAGGCAAGACTCAATACCCAACCTCTTTCCGAAGAAGAAGATGCAGCTCTCAAGGCAAGGATAGATTCCCTCCCTGCAAAGAAGTATAAAAAACTGCCACACTTGCTTAGAATTCACTCCTGGGCTCCTTTCTACGCTAATATAAACAGGATTATGAATATGAGCTACGAACACTTCTATCAGTTGGTATCAGTCGGTGCAACGGTTATTTCCCAAAACGATCTGAGTACTGCCACTATGCAGCTCGGATATTCATACCATAAAGGATTCCACTCCGGACACCTAAATTTCAACTATTCCGGACTCTATCCTGTATTGGAAATAGCAGTAGATTACAACGACAGACATCGCACTAACACCACAATTGAAGAGGTACACCACCATCAGACTATTATACCGGCTCATCCGGGAGTAATGCCCGGAGAGGTATATCCGATAAGATACACCATTGACACAACAGACATCCCTTCCTGGGATGTTTCATTGAGAACTTATGTCCCCCTCAATCTCAGTAAATCGGGATGGAACAGCGGTTTGATACCCCAGTTGAGATATGATTTCAGTAATGATAAATATTCTCTTTTCGGACATAAAGGCATCTATCGCCACAGTCTGACCTACGGAGTGCGTTACTATAAGATGCTCCCTAATCCAAAGAGTCGTCTCTTCCCCAAATGGGGTTTCGGCGTCCAAGTCAGTGGAGCATATTCTCACGGACCTCACAACTCCTCAGGCAATATTGCATACATCTATACTTACGGTTATCTGCCCGGCATTCTGAACAATCAGGGTATTAAACTCTCAGCCGCATATCAAAAGCAATTCAATAAAAGAGCATTCGGATATCTCCCCAATTTGGCTTCAATGCCGAGAGGTTTCGACAACATCGTGCTGATGGATTATGCCAAATTCACCGCAGATTATGCAATCCCGATCTATCTCGGTGATGTCACCTGGCCCTGGCTTTATTATCTTAAGCGCCTTCAAATAATTCCTTTTGGCGATTTTGCCATTAACAGAGCTTCCTGGTATCCTCAAAACGGAATTATCAAACCCATCGACCGGAAATATCTTTACTCATACGGAGTGGATGTTCTTGTCAATGCCCACCTCCTGCGTATCGGAAGTGAACTTTCATTTGGATTTCGATATGCAAGAACAAGTATAGGTACTAATTATTGGAATGCACTCTTCAGCACAGGCCTGTTTTAAAAATTTTATTGAATGAATAAGACTTCCGCATTTAAATTACACTGGTTTGACTGGTTCCTGATATTGGGAGTCACGATCACGAGCATCATAACCTCTGCATTTGCGGAACGTTTCGACTGGCTGGGGCTTATAATCAACATAACGGGCATCATAAATCTGGTGCTCTGCGCCAAAGGCAATCTGATAAACTACTTTTTCGGTATCATATATAATGCACTCTACGTCTATGTGGCATTTTCCACAAAACTCTATGCCGATTCTGCCATATATCTGCTATACTATCTGCCAATGCAGTTTGTTGGATGGGCCAACTGGAAGAAAAACCAGAGTAAAGAGAGTGGAGCAGTGATAACCAGGCGCCTCACAATGAAGAGTGCTGCCCTGCTTATTGCAATCGCCGCAGTACTTGTGCCATTGTTTGCATGGATACTTGCTTTGCCGGCCATCGGAGATGCCCAGCCATGGGCCGATTCCGCTACTACCGTAGCTTCGATTTTAGCTATGTATATGATGGTCAAAGCCTATGTAGAACAGTGGTATATCTGGCTTGTGCTTGACGTGATTCAGAGTATCAAATGGCTCGTTGAGACCATTCGTGGAGGAGAACACGCCACGATGATGCTGATAATGTTTCTCTTTTTCACGGCAAATGCCATCTATGGCCTCATTCAGTGGAATCGTCTGGAGAAGAGTGAAAATAATCGGAAATGACCTTTGCCAGATGAGGTCCGACACACTCTCTGAGTTCTTCAAATGATGCCTGTCGAATGCGCGTTACACTTTTGAAACGTTTTAAAAGTTTGGTCTGTGTGACCTCTCCCACTCCTTTTATCTGTGAAAGCTCACTGCGGATCTGCCGTTTGCTACGTCTGCCCCTATGATGAGTCAGACCAAATCTGTGCGCCTCATCACGAATTTGCATCAGCAAACGAAGGGACGTAGAGTTTTTATCGAGCCAGAGCGGTGTGGAATCTCCGGGGATAATAATTTCCTCAAGTCTTTCGGCAATGCCTGCCAGCGCTACTTCACCTGCAATACCGAGCTCTTCTAGTGACTCGTAGGCAAAGTTGACCTGTCCGCGTCCTCCATCGATGATTACCAGTTGTGGCAGAGATTCTCCTTCGGCAATCATACGTGAATAGCGACGGTTGACCACCTCTTTCATCGATGCGTAGTCATTTGCCCCAACCACACTCTTTATGTTGAAGTGACGATACTCCTTTTTACTTGGAACACCCTCTCTAAAGACCACGCATGCTGCAACTGGATCCGTGCCCTGAATATTGGAGTTGTCGAAGCATTCGATATGGACAGGGAGCTTATCCAGACTCAGATCCTTTTTAAGATTGGCGACTATACGTTCACGGTGCTCATCGGGCCGGAGCGCCTCCTCCTGTTTTAGGCGGTTGATCTTCATCTGGGCGGCATTTTTACGACTGAGCTCCAGCAATGACTTTTTGTCACCTCTAACGGGAATATAGATATTCTTCCCCTCAAATTCCTGGTCAGGTAAAAAGGGTACCAGCACCTCCGGGGAAAGTTCACCGAATCTGGAGATTATTTCTGCTATAATTTCGCTCAGAATCTCCTCCCTGCTTTGTTCAATACGCACCTTAAGCTCCATGTTGAAGGAGTGTACAATGGCACCCTGCCTTACGCGTATAAAATTGGAAAAGACGTCATTCCCCTCTTCGACAAACGAGACGGCATCTATGTCCTTTCCACCAAAGCCCACTATTACCGATTTGCTATAGTACTGCTCAAGCAACTCCAATTTTTCTTTATACTCCTGTGCCTTCTCAAACTCCAGGCGTTGCGAATGAAGGCTCATTTTCTCTTTAAATTCGCGCTTTAAGGAAGAAAAATCACCTTTAAGCAAGGAAGTAATGCCGTCAATCTGGCGATTGTACTCCTCTTCTTTCATCAGTCCGACACAAGGTGCGGCACATTTACCGATATGATGGTTGAGACAGGGACGGTATTTGCCGGAAGATATATTTTCGGGAGTAAGTGAAAGCTTACAATCGCGCAGCTTATAAAGGCCGGAAATCAAAAGGATCAGTTGATTTGCGTGATAAGCCGAACTGTAGGGCCCAAAATAGAGAGATCCATCCTTTACGTATCTTCTGGTGGTGATTATTCTCGGGAAGGGTTCGTTGCGAATACATATCCACGGGTAAGTCTTTCCATCCTTCAGGAGAATGTTGTATTTCGGCTGAAACTCCTTTATAAGCAAATTCTCCAGTAAAAGCGCATCCTGCTCACTTTCAACTACGGTAAACTCCAGATCTGCAATTTTAGAGACCATTACCCTGGTCTTGCGATCGAGGGATTCAGGCGGTCCGAAATATTGAGAAACTCTTTTCTTCAGGTTCTTTGCCTTGCCTACATATATTATCGTCCCTTCCGAGTCAAGATATCTGTAAACTCCGGGATTTTGCGGAAGAAATTCTATTTTATCCCTTACTTCCATTTTTTGAGCAAGATATGAGCAAAATATGTATATTTGTGGCAAACTTAAACCGTGCCGGCTAATGGATAAAACAAAAGTAATCAATAAATCGGACATAATGAAAGTCATTAAAATGAAAGGTCCGATTGGTTGGATTGTGTCAACGCTGGCTATGTCCATTCTGGGGTTTAATAAAGTTAATCGCAGTTTTTACCGTTGCAGGCACCTCTCCGGCCCTGATTTTTCCGAAGCCATACTCAAAGATATAGGCATTTCCATAGATGTCAATTCTGCACAACTAGATTACCTGCCCCTTGAAGGGCCATTCATAACCATATCAAATCATCATTTTGGCGGAGCAGACGGACTGATGTTAAGCGCGATAGTGGGCGCAATCCGTCCCGACCTTAAACTCCTCACCAACTTCCTCCTCTCAATGATTCCCACACTGGAGGAGAGTTTTATACCGGTAAACCCCTTTTCCGACTCCACCAGCAAACGTAAAAGTATTGCGGGTATCAGGACGGCAATGGAACATATCGAAAAAGGAGGCTGCCTAGCTCTCTTTCCGGCAGGAGAGGTTGCCACTATCCAAAAAGGAGATAACCGAACCTCACTCAAAAGTGGCAGAGTAGTAGAAGATATCCCCTGGCCTTCCAATATGATTAAGCTCATAAAGAACGCTAATGTGCCGGTTGTGCCAATTTACTTCGAAGGTGAAAATAGTCGTTGGTTTCACTTTTTAGGCAGAATCCACCCGATGCTCAGAACCTTATCTCTTGCCAACCAACTCTTTAAAAAGCATGGCAAGATTATCCCCATGCGCATAGGCTGGCCTGTTTTCACTTCGGAAATCGCCGACTTTGACAATCTTGACGACCTGGGACGCCACCTCCGAAGCAGAGTCTATGCCCTTCAGGCAGAATTTGCGGATCCCAACAAAGAGAATAAAGTGGAGCATGTCTCCCCGATAGCCCTTCCTAAAGATCGCAAGGCGATACTAAAGGAGTTATCCCGGATCAAGGATAAGAAACTCTACCAAACGGCCCAGTACCATTGCTTCCTGGCGAACTACGAAGATATCCCCAATCTGATTCACGAGGTAGGTCGCAGACGCGAAGAGGCCTTTAGAGCCAGCGGAGAAGGCACCAATACAGCTCTGGATATTGACAACTTTGACCAATACTTTAAACATCTGATCCTATGGGACTCCTCCCAAAAAAAACTTGCAGGTGCCTATCGTCTCGGCATTGGAGAGGAGATATTTGCTAAGCACGGTGGCATCAGCGGATTCTATTCATCCAGCCTTTTCGTCTATAAAGAAGAGTTCGAACCCATCCTGCGCAAGACTATAGAATTGGGCAGAAGCTTTGTAAGCGTCGAATATCAAAAAGAGGCACTGCCCTTAATGCTGCTCATCAAGGGACTTATGCACTCCGTGATGCTCTATCCCGATGTAGAGTATTTACTGGGTCCCGTGAGTATATCCAACTCTTACCCAAGATTTTTCCAGAGTCTGATGTTCTATTATATCATGGAACAATGCAGCACTGACTTTGGACGCGATCTGATATCACCACGTAAACCTTTCACACCTGATTATCTCAAGACCGATCCTGAATATCTGCTGATGGGCAAGATGAACACTTTAGAAAAGTTTGACAAGTATCTGATGCGCCTTTCTGACAACAAATATCGTATGCCTACCCTTGTCAAGAAATATATCAAAATCAATTCAAAGATCATCTGTTTCAATGTTGATCCGCTATTCAACTACTGTCTGGATGGGCTTGTGCTGCTCAAAATCGCAGACTTCCCCAAACAGGAACTTCTGATGATGACAAGGGATATCGAGAATCCTTTCGAGCGCGAAAAGATATTCAATCATTTCGGCTATTCACTCAAAGATTAAAAGATCAAGAAGCTTTTTCAGGGCACGGGGTCATACCCGGAGCCGCCCCATGGGTGACAACGCAGGATGCGCTTTACTGCGAGGTATATCCCTTTGAATACTCCATGTTTGCGTAGGGCATACATAGCATATACCGAGCAGGTTGGAGTGAACCTGCAGGCATTGCCTACATATGGAGAGATGAAAAACTTATAGAACTTCAGCAGCATCAGCAGCGGGAAGATCATTACCTTCCGTACCACTGCCAGCGATTTTGACCAGAATCTCTCCCATTTTTGAGAAAATGGAGCCATAATCCTTTATTTCTTTTGCCACATAAATAAACATCAAGTCGCAGAAAGGCTCTCCTCCCAAAAGGTGTTTCAGGTGTCTGTAAGCCTCACGCATCCTCCTTTTCAGAAGATTGCGCACCACAGCACGTTTGAATAATTTTTTAGGCACGGTAAAGAGTGCGCGATGACACTCTGAGCCGGTGTTATTTCTGTATAGAACTCTTAAAGGGTATCTGAACACGACATCCCCGCTTTCCAAAAGAGCATCAATGTCTTTTTTGAAGCAGACCCTCTCATGTTTTGGAAACCCGAAATCCATCTAATGCGACTTTTCGAAATAGTTGAGCAAAGCCTTTGCTATTGAAGGAGCCTCAGGAGTAGGAGCCTCTATTTCTGTCTTGAGTTTTGCATCTTTCATAGCTTTGGCGGTGGTAGGTCCGTAGGTGGCGAAGAGTAGTGAACCCTGTTGGAAATCGGGATAACTTTCAAGAAGAGATTTCACATCTGAAGGACTATAAAATACCACCATCTGATATTTACTCAGATCAAGTGAACTCAGGTCAGCACTTACCGTCTTCACAAAGACCGCACTGCCGTGTTTGAGCTTTGCTTTGGTAAAGAGCTTCTTCACATCGGGACGAAGCCCATCCGTACAGGCAATCAGGAAATTTTCCCCTTTGTGTTTTGCCCCAATGTTGTCTACCATCGAGGAGATTGTTCCGTTACCAAAAAAGATTTTCCTCTTTCGATAAACAATATAGGTCTGAAGGTATTGTGCAATCAATTCGGATTGGCAGAAATATTTCATCGTCTCGGGAACGGTTACCCTGGTCTCTTCACATATTCTGAAAAAAGCGTCAATAGCTATCTTTGAGGTAAAGACTACAGCCGTATAGTCAAGAATGTTGACCTTATGAGCTCTGAAATCCCGAGCTGTGACACCCTCGACTGTAAAAAATGGATGAAAATCCACATTTACGCCATATTTTGAAATAAGCTCCGTATAGGGTGAAGCGTTTGTGGGAGCGGGTTGAGAGATTAAGATGTTGTAAATTGTCATATTTCAAAACCTTACTGCTATGTCTGCCAAAAGGATGACAGGCAGCAATTCCAAGCCACAAAGATACAAAAAGCCTAAAAAATGCGAAAATCCTGAAGAAATAAATATTCGCATACTTTTGATTAAGTAGAGCAGATACCACACTAGAAATATCACTCCCAGGCATATCAGGACCACAATATGTCCCATATCAGGAACAATGCGCAGAATTACCGGTACCGGTAATGAAGTCAACGTCACTATTATTGCAGTCGAAAAATTGAGACGATAAACACTTTGTACAGCCTCCTTTTTGCCCCACAACCACGACATTACCAAAAATGAAAGTTGCTTGAAGAGGAAAAAACCGGCAAAAGCCGCCAAAGTGAGCAAAAAGCCATGTGCTGCTACTCCGGATCTGCAGAGGATGAAGCTTAGTAGGGGCAAACAAATCAGAAATGTCACCCGTATTGAGACATTGTTATAATTTTCGTTGAATACTTCTCGGATTTTCCGCTTATCAGTTAATACCGAAAAAGAACAGAAAGTCGCGTTGATGACCCTGCGGTTGAAGATAATGAAAAGGACAAGCAGAGAGGCAACAACTATGGAGAGGATCATATCACTCTCAACGGGCTGTATTGGCATTGAATAAGGCTCAGCAACAAGTGAGAGACGGCTCTCTTGCCAGCAATCGCTTATGTTCCGTATGGTATCTTGAACATTCATCAGTTGCTTCTTCTAGCGTTGTAGCCCATTGACTGTAGCAATGAGACAATCCTCTCGCGGAAATCTCCTTGAATAATGATTTCGCCCTCTTTGACAGAACCGCCCACACCACATTTACTCTTGAGAGTTTTACCTAATGCCAAAAGATCCTCTTCACTTCCAACAAAACCTTTGACAAGGGTAACCTGTTTGCCACCTCGATTGCGACGGTCGATGGAGACAATCAACCGCTGCTTTTCCGCAGGAATAGTCTCCATCGGAGACTCATCTTCGAAGGTTTCATATCTAAAGTCGGGATTGGTTGAAAAAACTACGCCCAATCTGCTTTTCCAGTCGTTGTCTGACATAGTGGTTCTTTTTTTGCAAAGGTAGTCATAAATATTTTTAACTTTGTTGCTTGTATAAAAGTATATAGATTATAACAGATATTATGAATTCAAGGAAATTCACCCTTTACAACAGAATCATTGCATCGGTAATCCTACTGGTTGCGGCAGTTGTCTATCTTATGACCATCGAGCCTACTACCAGTTTTTGGGATTGCGGTGAATTTATCGCATCTTCCTACAAACTTGAAGTAGGACACCCGCCAGGGAACCCGGTTTTCCAGCTTTTTGCCCGATTTTTCACAATGTTTACGGGCAAGATGCAAGCTGCGGCGGCAGTCAATGTTATGAGTGCTCTCTGCTCGGCTTTCACCATCTTTTTCCTCTATCTGACAATTGTCCATCTGGGCATGCGACTCAACGAGAAGAGTGGCAAAGATCTTTCCATAGCCAATGCAATAGCGATTTATGGGGCCGGTGTAGTTGGAGCGCTCGCATACTGCTTTTCCGATACATTCTGGTTTTCTGCAGTCGAGGCTGAAGTATATGCTATGTCTTCCCTCTTTACGGCAGTCGTCTTTTGGGCAATCCTAAAGTGGGAAGAGGAGGCTGATAGCAAATATGCCAACCGATGGATTATACTGATATCCTTTCTGATGGGTCTCTCCATAGGTGTGCATCTGCTCAACCTTCTGGCGATTCCCGCCATAACTTTCATTATTTATTACAAAAAGGCACAAAAAGTCAACTGGAAAAGCGGTATCGGGATGCTTCTCCTCTCTGGTGCAATCATTTTGGCTATAATGATCGGGGTTGTACAGTATTTACCGAGAATTGCCGGTTTCGTTGACAGAATATTTGTAAACGGTTTCGGTGCTCCTTTCAATCTGGGTGCAACGATATTCCTCGTGCTGCTCCTTGTAGTCTGTTTCGTAGGAATGTACCGGCTTAGAAAAAGGGATAAAGCTATTTTACATACTATTGTGCTCTCTTTTACCACTATCCTTATCGGTTTTTCGACCTTTGCCGTTGTGGTTATCCGTGCGAGCGCAAATACTCCGACCAATGAGTATCAACCCGATAATCCCTATACACTGGTAAGATACCTAAGCCGTGAGCAGTACGGCAGCAATCCGATCATTTATGGACAGGCCTACACCTCACCATATGATACTAAAAAGGTGCATTATTATACCCCTCTCGACGATCGTTACTACAAAGCGGAAAACATAGAAGTGATTTTTCCTTCGAAGGCAAAAATGTTCTTTCCGAGGATGTGGAATGCATTTGATCAAAAATATATCAAATTATATGATAGCTACGCAAAGGTTAAGAACAACCGTACGATAACAATCAGGGGTGAAAGACAGGTAATTCAGATGCCTAAATTCAAGGATAATCTGAGATTTTTCTTCGATTATCAGCTCAATTATATGTATTTCCGCTACTTTATGTGGAATTTTGCCGGAAGGCAGAATGATTTCCACGGACAAGAGCCCTCCGACCTGATTTCAGGCAACTGGGAGAGCGGTATCGGATTTATTGACCGAATGCGTCTGGGAGACCAATCCGAGGCACCGGACATCCTTAAAAACAATAGGGCTAAAAATCATTATTATTTCCTCCCTCTGATACTTGGTCTGATAGGATTCTTCTTCCAACTACGCAAAGATGAACGCAACTGCTGGGTAACCTCGCTGCTTTTTATCCTCACCGGGATCGCCATTGTGGTTTACTTAAACCAGCAACCCTTCCAGGTGCGCGAACGTGACTACGCTTATGCGGGTTCATTCTATGTCTTTACCATCTGGATAGGCCTGGCGGTAATGGCAATCCAGAGCTGGATCGAAAAAATCCACAAAAAGAAAGAAGGCGGTGCTGCCATAGCAGGCGCAGGAGTAGCGACCGCCCTGTGTCTTGGTGTCGCAATTCTGATGGGATGCGAAAACTGGGATGATCACGACCGCAGCGGACGCTATACGGCAAACGATTGGGGATATAATTATCTTGCCGGAACGGACCCCAATGCAATCTTGATTACTTATGGAGACAATGATACCTTCCCTCTCTGGTATCAGCAGGAGGTGGAGGAAGTCCGTACTGATGTGCGTATAGTCAACACATCGCTTCTCGGCACAGACTGGTACATTGACCAGATGCAATGCAAGCAATACGATTCAGAACCTCTGAAAATTACCATACCGAGAGTTCAGTATCTATACGGCACAAACGATTATCCTTATGTGATAAATGCTATCGACAGACCGATCCTGGCCTCACAGGCAATCGATATTTTCCGCAATCCGCAGTATAGACTCTCTGATGGAAAGACTGACTTCCTCCCCGCCAAGCAGTTGTTAATTCCCGTCAATAAGGAGAATGTCAAAAAGTATGGAATTGTGGCTGAAAAGGATTATGACAAAATTGTGGATACTGTTGTGCTCAACATAGATGCCGACAGGATAGGCAAGACCTCTCTCATAATACTGGACTTCCTCTCCACTTACCAATGGGACAGGCCGGTTTACTGTGTTACAACCGGGTCCGACCTGGATTTAGGGCTTGAAAAATGGTTCCAGTCCGATGGTATGGCTAACAAATTTGTACCCATATACACTCCTGACACGCGTGATAATCCTCAGATTGACGAAGATAAAATGTATAAAATAATCACAGAAACATACAGATTTGATTCGCTCAAAGACACTACAATCCATGTGGATTACCAAAATATCTACTCGTTTATGGCCGTTCAACCGGTAAGGGAGATGTTTGCCAAGGTTTCAAGAAAACTCATACAGAGCGGAAAGACTCAAAAGGCCGAAACATTACTGGATATGGCTTTAGATATCATGCCCAGAAAGAACTTCCCCTATAATATCACATTTTTGCACTCTATCAATGAGTATTCGATCATGGATATGATAGAACAATACCTGATTATAGGTAAGAGCCAAAAGGCAATAGCGCTTGCTGACCAATTTGTAGAAGAGACTTTACAGATGGCAAGATTCTTTGCAACACCTCATGGTAACGACGTTCTCTCAACCAGGGAACTGGACACAAATGTAACTCTGCTCTACTATGTTGTAAACATTTTTGAGCGATACGATCAGAAAGAGTTTGCCAACTCAATCAAACGCCGGTTAGTAGAATTATAGTATGTAGTGTGTAGTGGTGAGTGGTGTGAATTGCAGGGTACGTGTTGAGATCATGAGTTCTGAGTGGCCAACAGCAACAACAAAGCCCCGAAAGTGAAAAAACTTCGGGGCTTTGTTGTTAGGAGATATAGTGATTTACTTAATACTCCCTATTCGAAACAACTCTACAATCCGTAACCCGCAACGCGTAACTCGCACCACTACTCTGCTTTTTCCAGCTCTACAGTAAAGTGTCTCATAATCGGGAGCTCCTTTGTTATAACGTAGCCCCGTGTAATGCTCTCCCGGCGATCATATACATTTTTGAGAGCAGCAGCGATATAATCCATATGATTGTTGGTATAGACACGACGCGGAATTGCAAGACGAAGTAATTCGAGTGCGGGATAGCGATTTTCTTTGGTCACGGGATCGCGGTCTGCGAGAAGCGCTCCTATCTCAACACTGCGGATACCGGCTTCCAAGTAGAGTTCTATACCGAGCGTCTGAGCTATAAACTCCTCTTTTGGAACCTTTGTGAGAATTTTTTTAGCATCCACAAAAATGGCATGTCCGCCCGCAGGTCTTTGGTAAGGGATACCATATTCATCCAGTTTTTTGCCCAGATACTCTACCTGCCTGATACGTGTCTCGAGATAATCAAACTCGGTGCCTTCGCGCAAGCCTTGAGCAAGTGCATTCATATCCCTGCCTGCCTGTCCGCCATAGGTCAAATAACCTTCATTCATAATGCAATACATATGGCATTTCTGCATATCCTCTTCAGCCCTGAAAGCCACGAAACCACCTATATTGACGATAGCATCCTTTTTTGAGGACATCGTCATCATATCCGCGTATGAAAACAATTCGCGGGTAATTTCTCTTATCTCCTTATCCTGATAACCCTCTTCACGGGTTTTGATAAAATATGCATTTTCAGCAAAACGGGCTGAGTCAATCAGCAGTTTTACGCCATATTTTTTTGCCAGACCGGCCACGCCTTTGACATTTGCCATCGATACGGGCTGACCTCCGGCTGTATTGTTTGTCACTGTAAGTACTATTGCAGGAATTTTTTCCACAGGATTGCTCTTCAAGACATTCTCAAGTTTATCAAGATCTATATTTCCCTTGAAGGGAATTTCAAGTTCGGTATCCTTAGCTTCATCGATTGTGCAGTCAATTGCATATGCCTTGCGAAATTCGATGTGACCTTTAGTGGTATCAAAATGCGAATTTCCGGGGAGTATGTCTCCCTCTTTGATAATTGCCGAGAAAAGCACGTTTTCAGCCGCCCTGCCTTGATGTGTGGGGATGAAGTAGCGGAACCCCGTCACCTCCTCGATCGACTCTTTAAGGGCATAATAGGACCTTGCACCGGCATAACTTTCGTCGCCTTCCATAATGGCTGCCCACTGTTTGTCACTCATTGCTCCGGTACCGGAATCGGTAAGAAGATCTATGAATACATAATCGCTCTTGAGGTTGAAGAGATTGTATTTAGCCTCGGCAATCCACTTCTCTCTCTCAGCGCGTATACTACGCTTAAGACTTTCAACTGTCTTTATCTTATAAGATTCTGCAAAAGGTAAGTCCATAATTATAATTTTTAATATTAAACGGCTACAAAGTTACAAAAAATAAGAGCAAACCGAAGATTTGCTCTTATTTGAAATTAAAATTATTCTTTTAGGGAATTATTTCTTCTTAGCGGTTTTTACTTCAAGTTTCTTCTCCTTGCGAACATTGAGATCATACATAATCGGAGTTCCTACAAAGATAGAAGCGTAAGTACCTACTGCAACACCAAGTGCAAGTGCAACCGAGAAGCCTCGAATGCTCTCACCACCGAAAATAGCGATTGCAATAAGCACAATCAAAGTAGTAAGGGCAGTATTTATTGTCCTGGAAAGCGTACTATTAAGAGCCTCATTTACGTTCTGATAGAGAGGACGGTTGGGATAGAGAGTCCTGTATTCACGGATACGGTCAAATATCACCACGTTGTCATTGATAGAGTAACCGATGATAGTCAATACCGCTGCAATAAATTGCTGGTCAACGTCAAGAGTAAATGGAAGAACTCCCGTAAAGATTGAGAAGAATCCTACTACAATGATGGTGTTGTGAATAAGTGAAGAGACACCGCCAACACCCCAGGTCCAGTTGCGGAATCTGATCGCTATGTAGCCGAAAATAGCAATCAGGGAAAAGATAACTGCGATAATGGCATCTCTCTGCATTTCGCTTGCGACTGATGCATCCACACGGTCCGAACTTATGATACCGTTAGGGTTGTCAAGAGTTGACGTAAAACCGTCGAGAGTGAGTGGCGTAGCATAGAAGTCTTTCAGAGCCTCATAGAGCTTGGCCTCAACCTCTTTGTCAACCTCCTGAGACTGATCACTCACTTTATATTTGGTGGTAATCCTCATTTGGCTGGCGCCTCCGAATTGTTTTACCTCTGCGGCTTCGCCAAATTCCTCCATTGTGGCTGCACGTACCTCCTCGGGAGTTACCGGAGCATCAAATCTTACCACATAAGTACGTCCTCCGCTGAAATCAACACCGAATGTAAAGCCCTTGGTAAAGAAAGATACGAAACAAATCAAAATTACGACACCGGAGGCTATATATGCCCACTTTCTCATACCGAGGAAGTTGACCTTCGTATCCTTGAGGAAGTTCTTGGTTGCAGGAGAATCAAAAGAAATATCCTTATTTCTCTTGAGTCTTGCTTCCATAAGGAGACGGGTGATGAAAATGGAAGTCAATACGGAGGTTATGATACCGATGATCAATACGGCGGCAAAACCTTTCACTGCACCGGAACCGAAGAAATAGAGTATAATACCCGTGATTATAGTGGTCAACTGACCGTCTATAATAGCCGAATAAGCGTTCTTATAACCGTCAGCAATAGCCAAACGGAGTGCCTTGCCCGCTCTGAGCTCCTCTTTAACACGCTCATATATGATAACGTTGGCATCGACCGCCATACCCATCGTCAGTACAAGACCGGCAATACCGGGCAATGTAAGAACTGCACCGAATGAGACTAAGGCGCCGAAGAGGAAAAGCACGTTGCAGAGCAACGCAATGTCTGCATAGATACCGGCTCTCCTATAGAACAGCGCCATATAGAGCAACACAAGCAAGAATGCGATTGCGAATGAGATCATACCCGATCTAATGGAAGCACCACCAAGTGAGGGACCTACTACCTGCTCTTGAACAATGCGGGCAGGAGTTGAAAGTTTTCCTGACTTAAGTACAGTAGCAAGGTCATCAGCCTCAGCTTGAGTAAACCTACCTGTAATCTGAGAATTACCTCCGGAAATCTTATTCTGTACGTTAGGATATGAATATACGGAACCATCCATTACTATGGCAATCTGCTTACCAATGTTTTGCTCAGTGATCACCTCCCATCTGGCGGCACCTGCGCTATTCATTGTCATACTTACCTCAGCAGCGGCAGTCATCTGGTTGTAGTTGACTCTTGCTGATGTGATAACTGATCCATCAAGAACTGCACCTTTTCCGGCTATATTCTTGAGGGCTATGAGTTCGTAGTATGTGTCAAGCTCCACGCCCGGACCACTGAATGCCTTGAAACTCCACGCGGGCACAAAGTCGTTGGGAAACTCGATATGGGTATCGCGGAACCATGCGTTGATTGCGGCTGTATCGCGATAATGTGCAAGACCAAGACAAGCTGTATTGCCACCGAATGGCTGAAGCTTTGCGAAAAGAGGATTGGCTTTCTCCACCGCGGAAGCACTGGTACTCACGTCACCGGTAGCTGCTGCAAGTTCCTCTTCAATACTCTTAAGTTCACTGTCTTCAGGATCTTCCAACTCAACTGTATCTGCAGTTGCTGCCTCCGCCTCAAGTGCTTCATTGCGTTCGCGGATTTCATTGTTGAGTTCATTGAGGAAGGGTTGAATTTCCTGATATGTATATGTCTGCCAGAATTCGAGAGATGCGGTACCCTGAAGAAGTTTTCTGACACGTTCAGGCTCTTTTACGCCGGGAAGCTCCACAAGGATTCGACCTGTACGAGCAATCTTCTGAATATTGGGCTGTGCTACACCAAACTGGTTGATACGCCTCTCCACAACGGTGTAGGAATTATTGATAACGGCATCCGCCTCTCCCTGAAGGAGAGAAATAATCTCCTCATTGGTAACCCTGGATTTGTTCCTTATATCACCGCTAAGCTTGTCAAGGTCAATGTCGAATGACATTCTCTGATTAGGAGCCACTTCGTTCCATGCCTCCGCAAAGAGAGTGATGAAGTCCGTATGAGTCTCTGCTGCTCTACTCCTTGCAAGCGCCATTGCCTGGTCAAACTCAGGAGTGGTCTTTTCACGTGCACAGGAACGCACTAACTCAGCCATATCAAGCTGTAGCATCACGTTCATACCGCCCTTAAGATCAAGACCGAGGTTGAGCTCTTTCTCTTTAACTTCTTTGTAGGTATAACCCAAATAAATTTTCTTGTTGGCTATAGAATCGAGATATTTGCTCTTGGCCTCTGTTCTTATTCCGTCAAGATAAAATGCTTGGTCCAGCTCCGAGATTTCGCTGAACGAAGGCTTGGACTGCTCTGCAACAACGACTTCCTCAGCATACTTGGAAGCTTTGTTTTCGTGAATGTATGTAACCGCTGTAAATGACAGCTGGAAAACACAGGCCAGTCCGATCAAAATTGCCACAAATGTGATGGCGCCTTTACTTTGCATACTTTTATATTTTAAAATTATTTATTGTCCTTATATTCCGAAAAGAAGGGCAAAATTACGATTATTTTTTAATATATAAAGTATTTCCTATTTTTGTTTGGTTTTTTCGGCAGTAATTATGAGATGCAGGTGCATAGACAAGGCTTTTTTTCTAATTCTGACACTTTTTGCGGCAACATGCATTATGGGTCAGGACTATAGTGTGGAAATACGCCGCGCCCAGGCATTGCACGATACCTATGATTTTGACAAAGCACTTGAAATATGGCACTCTCTTCTCGAAAGAAATAGTGATTCACTTCAAAGGATAGACCTGCTCGAGAGAATTTTGCGTAGCGAGAATGGACGCAATATGCTCAGTTATGCCACCGAACCTAAAGTCCTTTCCTCGATCACTGTACCGCTCTCTGACTTTTTTCTGTGGTACTCACACATGGAAGAGGAGTCCTGGCTCCCTATTCCAAATGCTTTCGTTCCGGACGTCACATTTCCTAATGACTATTATACATCCATTTATTTTCCTGAGGGAATAAGGAATATAGTATTTTCATCACAGGATGAGAGTGGCTCGTGGAATCTCTATACTTCCACTTGCTTAGGAGACACTCTTTGGAGTTACCCTACGCTAATCAACGAAAACCTCACATCGCCCGAAGATGACATCTTCCCCATCCTGAGCCGCAACGGCAGGGAGCTCTACTTTTCTTCTCAAGGACTTTTCGGAATGGGTGGATATGACCTCTTTGTAAGCAGATGGGATGACGAAATCAACGACTGGGGAATACCGGAGAATCTCGGATTTCCCTACTCCTCACCATTCGACGATTTTCTATTTTGCAATACTCCTGACGGCAATTTTTCCCTCTTCGCCTCCAATAGAAGCTGTCATAAGGACAGTATGACCATATATGTGCTGGAATTTGAAAATAAACCGATCAAAAAACCCATCGCTTCCCTGGAGCAAGCACGAAGAATAGCTGCGCTGATACCCGTAGAAATGGATCTCCCATCCGTACCGAAACAAAGTGAAGAACCTCCCGTCGCATCTGCAGCGGACTCTCTCTTTTCGAACTACACTACTCTGTTGAGCACCTTGCGTGGACTGCAGGACTCTTTGGTTACTCTAGGTAAAGACCTAGAGATGATGAGAGAGCTTTACACCTCCACCGAGAATGAACAAGAAATCCAAACGCTCTCAAGGTTACTGCTCGAAACTGAACACCGCGCAATCGTACTTCAATCTGAGATAAACAACACTACGGGGGCACTGCAACAAATGGAGATGAATTTTCTGATGGAGGGCATCATCATAAACCTCGAGGATATTTCGGAAAAACCCCAGGAAACTCCCTCATTCGCAAGCGAGCAATATACTTTTACCAAACAGAGGGTTTCAAAACCCTTTGACATTCCTATTGAGATACCAAAAGAAACTTTTGATTACTCATTCCGCATCCTCGATACCGCAGTCATCGCAGAACCTGTCAATACGCCGGGTATCTCCTACTCCATTCAACTCTATGTTGTTTCACATAAAGCTCAGTTGCGCCAACTCAAGGGATTGAGCCCTGTCTTTGAGAGAAGACAGACCTCCGGTAAATATCTTTACACCGCAGGTATTTTCTATTCATACAAAGAAGCCCTCTCCCAAATCAACGTAGTAAAGAAAAGAGGCTTCCCTTCAGCATTTCTGGTGGCCTATCGTGACGGTAAAAGCATCTCAGTCAATGAAGCCCGCAAAGCGGAGAAATTGCCTGCAGCCGGAACAAAATACCGTATCATTCTGGAGAATTTTTCAGATGGTATTCCTGATGCTGTAATGGCCATCATAAGAAACAACACATCAAAAGAGATAGTAAGGAGCATTTCAGATGGAAAAGTACTTTACATAATAGCTCCTTTCGATGAAAGAGAGGAGGCAGAGGCACTTGCCGGAATCCTCAAAGGCAATGGTGTGGAAGGAATAATCACAGAACCAATTAAATAACCAAAATATTATGGGAACCGGACTTATTATAATGCTAATTGTATTGGGTATAATCCTGATACTTGTAGAAATCCTTCTCATACCGGGATTTGCCGTTACAGGCATACTCGGTGTCGGGTCCCTGGTGCTTGCCTGTTACTTCGGATTTACGCATCTGGGACCCCGAGCGGGTGTAATCATCATTGTGGGCGAAGTTATACTCCTTTCGGTGCTGCTCTATTACGCACTCCGTGCCAAAACGTGGAAAAAGCTCTCCCTCCACACCAATATCGACGCCAAAGTCGATGACCATCCCGAGACCAAAGGACTCGTAGCGGGGATGGAAGGAATCACTACTACCCGCCTTAACCCTATGGGAAGGGCAAAAATCAGAGGATTTGACCTTGAAGTGCGTTCAATTGACGGACTTGTTGACGAACGTACGGAAATTGTCATAGACTCTATTGAAGACGAAAAAATATTTGTAAAAAAGAAATAACAATCTAAAATTAAACCCCTATGGATGGAATTGCATCAATTTTTATTTGGATAGGAGTCGCCATTGTAGGCCTCATTGTCCTCTTGTGGTTTTTCCCGATCACAATGTGGTTTCAGGCACTTATTTCAGGTGTCAGGATCTCCCTCCTTCAACTTATTCTTATGCGTTGGAGAAAAGTCCCTCCCGGAACCATCGTTATGGCGATGATTACCGGCACAAAAGCGGGACTTACGCTCAATGCCAACGAACTTGAAGCCCACTATCTGGCCAAAGGAAACGTGCCCAAAGTGGTCAATGCTCTGGTTTCCGCTGACAAAGCCAATATCGCCCTCAACTTCAAAATGGCAGCCGCCATTGATCTGGCGGGTCGTGACGTTTTTGAAGCTGTACAAATGTCGGTAAATCCCAAAGTAATCAACACGCCTCCCGTTACTGCGGTAGCCAAAGATGGTATCCAACTCATTGTAAAGGCTCGTGTGACAGTACGCGCCAACATCAAACAACTTGTTGGAGGTGCCGGTGAAGAGACCGTACTTGCACGTGTGGGCGAGGGTATCGTATCCAGTATCGGTTCTTCCGAATCTCACAAAGAAGTGCTCGAGAATCCTGATTCAATCTCCAAAGTGGTACTCAACAAGGGTCTGGATGCCGGTACTGCATTTGAAATCCTCTCTATCGACATCGCCGATATCGATATCGGAAAGAATATCGGAGCTGTATTGAAGATTGACCAGGCAAATGCCGACAAGAATATTGCCCAAGCCCGCGCTGAAGAAAAACGCGCAATGGCTGTGGCCGTAGAGCAAGAAATGAAAGCAAAAGCACAGGAAGCTCGTGCAAAAGTTATCGAAGCAGAGGCACAGGTACCTCTCGCAATGGCTGAAGCCTTCAGAAGCGGCAATCTAGGAATTATGGATTACTACAAATTCCAGAATATCAAAGCCGACACCGAAATGCGGGAAAGTATCTCAAAAGGAAGCAAATAGATCTTTATAGATTATTTAACGAAAAACGCATCTGCAGACTTGCGGGTGCGTTTTTTTTCTTACCTTTGAAAAAATACGATTACGATGGACTCATTTATTAAGAAACTATTTTCGCGAGTCTTAGTACTTGCCCTTTTCCTGCTTGTTTCTGCACTTTCATCAGCCCAAAATCCTTATCCAGGCTCTCTTGAATGGTATCTTCCGGACGGAAATCACCAATTTAACACTTCGATACCAACTCCTGAACAGGTTCTTGGCTATCAGATCGGGACATATTTTCTCAATTGGGACGCTATTTGCAAATATATGGAACGCCTTGAGGCTGCCTCTGATAGAGTTTCCATAAAAAAATTCGGTCGGACATACAACCATAGAGAGTTTATTCAGATATGCATCTCTTCCGAACAAAATATCTCCAATCTTGAAAAAATAAGAGAAGAGCACCTTCAGCTTTGCGATCCATCACGCTCCCCATTGCTTGAGACAGATAAAATGCCGGTTGTGGTAAATCTGATGGCATCAATTCATGGAAATGAAGCTTCCGGAGTCAATACCGCCGTACTTGCTGCATATTATTTTGCAGCATCAGACTCTCCACAAATCAAAGAGATGCTTGAAAACACGATTGTGGTCATCACTCCCGGACTCAATCCGGACGGCATCAGCAGATTTGCTCACTGGACCAACTCCACAGCAAGTAAAAATAAAAGAGCCGACATTAATGGCCCCGGACAGATGGAACCTTGGCCCAGCAGTCGCACCAACCACTACTATGCCGACTGCAACCGTGACTGGCTCAATGTCCAACATCCCGAAGGAAAAAACAGTGTTTCTATGTATAAATGGTGGATGCCCAATCTCGTTCTTGATATGCATGAACAGGGTACTACCTCGGGCTTCTATTTCAGTCCTGGAGACCCCTACAGAACCTACAGGGGCATTTCACAGACCAATCAGGACCTGACTCTTAAAATAGCAGAGAATACTGCAGTTGAACTTGACAAAAAAGGCATTCTATATTTCTCTAAAGAAAATTATGATGACTTTTTTATCGGTAAAGGAGCTGCTTATGGCGACCTTCAGGGCTCAATCTGTCTACTCCACGAGCAGGGAGCCTCTTACGGATATCTCCGCAATACCCCCTGGGGACTCCTGACATTTCCCGAAACTATACGCACACAGACCCTTGCTGCCATCTCAGTGGTTACATCGGGGTTTCGGATGAGAGAAGAACTGCTCGATTATCAGAAAAATTACTACATAGACCAACTAAAGACAGCTCAGAAAGACCCTGTGGCAGGTGTAAGATTTTCCATCAAAGAAGATATAGCACGCGAATACCATCTACTGGAGGTGCTCCTTACTCATGATATCGAAGTTTATCGCGACACTAAAGAGCAGGGATACATAGTTCCGATGGTACAAAACCGCTACTATACCTTCAGGGCAATGTGGGACCATATAACCTCATTTAAAGACAGTATTTTCTACGATATCTCCACCTGGAGTTTTCCTTCAGCATTCGGGGTTGAAAGCGAGAATCTCAAATCTGTCCAGGGACGCCTTGCAGACAGAGTTACGGAAGCACTATTTCCCAAAGGAGAAGTAATTGGTGGCATCAGTAATATAGGATATGCCTTTAGCAACAACGAGTACTACGCTCCTAAGATGGCTTCAGAACTACTTAAAGAGGGCTTTCTCCTGAGAGTCGCCGGCAAAAGTTTGACTTGTGTGGAAGACAACAGGGAATTCACTTTTCCTACCGGTACTATCCTGGTGCCCGTTACCGGACAACCTACCAACAAGGATGAACTCTACATAAGGATTTCGGCTCTTGCGGAACAAACTGGAGTACAGGTACATTCCTTCAAAAGTGGCATGATGAAGGATCACGATCTGGGTAGCCCTATTTTCTCCAGTTTAAACAGACCCGATGTGGCAATAGTCACAGGACGTGGACTGGGTACTTCCCACACGGGAGAGGCCTGGTTCTCCATTGATCGCAGATTTGGGTTTGATCATACGGTTATCGACCATTCGCGCATTACCTCTTCTCGCAACCTTTCTTCTTACAATGTGATGGTGATACTAGGCGGAGCACCTTCCCCTCTACAGCAAAATGATTTTTATGAGACTATCGGTAGTTGGGTGAGGAGCGGTGGCACACTTATACTTGGAGGAGATGCTGCGCCTATAGCCCAGAGAGCAGGACTTGCCGAGATCGTCACAACTCCCGATAAAGGTATTTATGGGGTAATTTTAGAGTGTAATCTGGATTTGGAATCCCCGCTTTTCTGGGGCTTCAAAGAGAGCACTGTGCAAGTGTTTAAACACAAAGCTACAGTTTATTCATGTGAAAAGGGTTCCACACCGATGAAATACTCACAGGATCCTTATGTTTCAGGTTATATCACCAATGACCATCTTAACAAATTCCGTAACGGACAAGCTATCATAACCTGTAAGGCCGGACGCGGACGGGTTATTTTCTTTGCAGAAGATATGAATTTCCGTTCCTACTGGTACAACACATCCAAAATATTTGCAAACGCCATCTTGTTTGGCGGATTGATCTAGAACAACTATAATAACACATTCATCATGAAAAGGAGACTGTTTTTAACGATTCTGACGGCCTTCGCCCTATGTTGTATCCAAACGGCCGGGCGCTCTCCTGCCAATTCCATACTCATTAAAGGCGGCCTTGTGTATAACGGCTCCCTTGAAAAACCTGTCAAATGTGATGTGCTGGTCGTTGGAGACCGAATTGCGTTTGTCGGAAACTATACCGGCAAAACAGCTGACAGAGTTATTGATGCTTCAGGATATATTGTCACTCCGGGTTTCATTGATCCTCACTCCCATTCCGATGGGGATTTCCTAAAAGAGAGAAAATCGAACGAAAATTACTTACAGATGGGCGTAACCACTGTCCTCTGCGGACAATGCGGATCGGGATCCTGGCCAATGACCGAAACTTTTGAAAAGATGCGTAGCCAAGGTATGGGTACCAACTGCGGACTCTTCCTGGGTCATTCTCCTCTGCGAAGGGCGGTGCTGGGAGAGGATCAGATGAGAGATGCTACCAAGGAGGAAATCGAAAAGATGAAACAGCTTGCAATCGAAGCGATGAATCTGGGCGCCTTCGGGATTTCCACCGGACTCTATTATCTGCCGGGTACATTCACTAGTACTGAAGAACTTATTGAAGTAATATCCGCTATATCTGACTACGGTGGCATCTACACCACCCATATGCGCAGCGAAGGTACGTCAGGTGTGGGACTTGATAGCGCAGTTAATGAAGCTATACGCATAGCACGCGAGGCTCAAGTGCAGTTAAATATTTCACACATCAAATCCAGCGGAGGCACAAACGGTAGTTCGGGCAGGATTATAGCAACTATAGAAGCTGCTCAGAACGAAGGATTATACATCACCGCAGATCAATATCCTTATCTGGCCTCAAGTACCTCACTCTCCTCGGCATTGCTCCCAAAATGGGCGCAAAACGGCGGAAGAAAGGCTTATCTACAAAGATTTGATCATCCTGACACTCTGAATATGATTAGAGAGGGTATAAGAGAGAATATCTCCAGTCGTGGCGGCGCAGGCTCTATAATGATCATAAAAGGCCCTATCAAAGAACATATTGGGAGGTACCTCAACTCCATCGCAAAAGAGATGAAACTCCCCATCGAAGATGCAGTAGTGGAAATCCTCCGACAAGGGGCTCCTTCCATCGCAAACTTCAATCTAAGCGAAAAAGATATCTGCAACTATATGAAACAACCCTGGGTAATGACTTGTACTGACGGCAGCTTCGGAGGGCATCCACGTGCTACCGGTTCATACCCCCATAAAATACAACACTACGTGCTTAACAAGAAAATACTTACGATGGAGCAGATGATCCACAAGAGCACCGGTAAAGTAGCACAGACATATGGAATTGAAGGGCGCGGATTCATAAAAGAGGGCTATTATGCTGACATTCTCGTATTCAAGCCAAAAGAATTTAGGGCCAATTCTACCTATGCCAATGCCTCTGCATATGCTTCCGGACTTAGACTCCAGCTGGTAAACGGAGAAATAACCATCGAAAACAGCAAGTACAACGGTACGCTGGCCGGCAAACCTCTTAAAATGAAAAACGGCGCAAAAGATCCGGCCATCTTTGAGTCATTGATGAATCAGAGAATGAAAAAATATGGAGCAATCGGACTTATCACTGCAGTTGTCAGAGATAATGAGATCGTATATCACCACTCCTTTGGTAGCAAAGACCTTGAAGGCAATCCCTTCAGAGGGGATGAGCGTGATATTGTACGTATCGCTTCCATTTCCAAATCATTCTGTGCCCTTTCAATAATGCAGTTGTTGGAGCAGAAAAAAATAGACCTGAATGCCGATGTTGGGGACATTTTGGGCTTCCAGGTAAGAAACCCCAAATTTCCTGATGACAAAATAACTGTTTCGATGCTTTTGAGCCATACATCATCGCTAAATGACTCTCAGGGCTACAAGACTCTTGACAGGATCAATCCTTCGAAAAATCCCAACTACACCAAATGTTACAGCAATTATGCCCCGGGAATGGGATACAGATACTGTAACCTCAATTTTAATATGCTCGGTGCTGTAGTGGAAAAAGTTTCCGGAGTGAGATATGACAGCTATATCAAACAAAACATCCTAGATCCTCTCGGTCTTACCGGCAGTCTAAATATGGCCGACATACCGGATACCACAATCTGTGTTCCTCTTTATGAATACAATGAAAGTAAAGGAGGTTTTATCCATAGGCCGGAAGCCTACTATCCTTTGGCAAAGAGTGACCAGGATTATATACTCGGCTATGATCCCGCTCTTTTCTCTACCACAGGCGGAATGAAAATGAGTGCTCTCGATCTTGCCCGATATATGATGTTGCACATCAATTACGGCACACTTGACGGAGTCAGGATTGTCGATGAGAGCAGTGCACGCTTAATGCAGTCAATACAAACTCCGACCGATGCCCGGGGCATCTATTACGGCTATGCGATGAGGACAATGCAGGATGTTTGGATTCCGGGCATTATAGCTCATGGTCATACCGGATCGGTATACGGTATGAAAAGCAGTATGACATTCGATCCAATTCGTAAAAACGGAGTTGTAACGCTCTGCAACGGACACAAAAGCAAAGAGCGGCCTACCGAAAGTTTCGATAGACTGCTCTTTGCATTCTTTTTCAGATAGAAACTACAGCGGATTCTGCTCACAGAGCGGATTTCCGCTAATTTCATTATAAGGGATCAGCCACTGCCAAAACTCGTCAGCCGAAGGTTTGCCGGTAGTTCTGGCCTTTTCACCCGGCATCTGCTCACCGTACATATTGTAGTTTGAGGCCAAAGGATCGAGAGGTGGACACTTAGAGTTGTTCCAGGGAGCCATTTTGACATTTGTACCCCATCCATTAGCTGTACCACCCTGATTGTAGCCTTCGCGTGGCTTAGGGCCACGGTCTATGGCCTGGTCAAGACGTTTAAGGTCGTGCCAGCGGGTGCCATGTTCTGCCCATAGTTCAACCCTTCTTTGCCAAATTACTGCCTCTGCAAGAGCCTCTCCTGTACTTGTCGGCATAGCATATTCAGGATCACGATGATGGGCTATGGTGTAGAGCATATTCTGCGCCTTTTCATTTTGCCCTGCGCGAGCATAGCCCTCTGCTGCTATCAGATACATTTCAGGAAGACGCATATAGGCAACATCATGGTAGTCATTTTGTGTCTGGTTGTCATCTACAATCCATTTCTGTGACATCCAACAGGCCTTACGAGCTGCTGAACTACCGGGGAGATAGAGTTCCTTGGCGGTGTAAGGATCCTCTACCCAGAGGCGTTTTCTCACGTCTGACTCAGGAATGGTGTTGTAAAGTAGATTAAGAATTGCCCTTGGGCTGTTTCTATTGTAGGATGCGTAGTTATTGGAGATGAAATTATGCCAGGAGCGCAGTGCTCCTCCCTGTGTATTATCTTCTTTTGCGATAAGTCCCCATAACCACTCAGTGTTGTTTGCGTCGCTTGCACGGTTGACTACAGTAGTATAAGTATCAGCCTGTAGCTTTGCTCCGGAGTTTTTGATAACATATTCGGCATCGGTTGCTGCTTCACTCCATTTTCCCATTGTTAGATAGACTCTGGCACGTAGTCCTCTTACGACATATTTATCAAAGTGTGACTTATTTGCCTTTTTAATAGTGCATTTGTCGAGATATTCAAACGCAGTACCAAGGTCCGCAAGAATCTGTGCGTAGGTCTCTTCAACTGTACTTCTGGGCATCGGATCAGGTGAAGGAGTCAAACGCAGGATCACACCCGGTTGGGTGTTATTACCTGCAGGATCGTACCTTTTGGCCCAGGCCTGCACAAGCTCAAACAATGCAAATCCACGATAAGCATATGCCTCCCCAGCCGCCATATAGCCGTATTGTTCCGAACCGGGCATTCCTGCATCATAGGCCTCAATAACTTTATTGGCATTATTAATTACTCTGTAGAAAAATTTCCAGTAGTAATTGAGGTCATTGTATCTATGAGAGAGATCGCGGTGATGCGTCAACTGTGTGCAGAATTTGAACATTACATTATCGTAAGTCCATACCACATCATCAGCCATAAAGGCAAGGTGGAGACAGAAAGTTGGATAACCTCCCTGTCCATAATAGGAGGTTGTAGTGCCGCTGGAGTTACCTTCGTACATCATACGGTGAATACCGTTAATGGCCATCATAGCATTTTCGGTGCTACTGAAAATACTGGCCTCATCAACAGAAGATGTAGGTGCTGTGTCCAAAAACTCTTTGCTACAAGACCAGGTGGTTAGCAACGCGGCTGTCATAATTATGATAGGATATATTCGTTTCATATCAGTAAGCTTTAGAGAGTAATATTAACACCAAGAGAAATGGTCCTCGAAGGACTGTAACGGTCTCCGCCTGAGTCGTAATTGCTCAACGAATAATTTGAGTTGAGGCCCCTGCGGGCATTAAACACATAAAGATGGTCTCCCGCTACATATACCTGTATTTTACTAAGTCTTAACCTTTCACACCACTTCTGCGGAAGTGAATAAGCTATGTTGAGACTGTTTATTTCAAGCATATTGGTAGTAGTAAGCCATCTAGTTGAACGCGTTGCCTGAACATTGGAGGCGTAAGTTGAGTTGGTAGTCAATAGAGGCACGTTAGTTACATCGCCCGGCTGACGCCACATATTGGCAGCTAAATCAGGCGATAGATTTACCAGATTGGTGTTTACCAATCCACCTATCATCACATTTTCATAAGCCCGATCATAGGTCCATCCACCCAGCTGGTAATAGAGGTCTAGCGAAAATGTAAAGTTTTTCCAGTTGAATGAGGTAGTGATACCTCCGAAAAGGTTGGGTATTGAGGACCCACTGTAATCTTCACGTGCTTTAGCAACATTAGTGGTGTAATCAATACCGTTGACATTCACAATATCATCAGACGTATCACCAATGTAGTCTTCTGCAATCTCATAAATGCTCAAACCTGTCTGAGGGTCCACGCCTGCCCATTGATAAAGCCACCATTCATATACAGAGTGTCCCTCCTCCACTTTATTGTATGAAGCGTTTCTCAGGAAGGCGTCAATAGGCAGTGAGGTAATGCGGTTTTTAAGGTATGTGCCGTTAATTCCCACATTCCACCTCATATTGCCGGTCTTGATAATGTCATAGCCAAGCTGAAATTCAAATCCTCGGTTATAGAGGCCGCCGGCATTTTCGTTGTGAGAGGTGAGACCGGTTGAAGGAGGAAGAGTTACCTCCATCAAAAGGTTGGTGGTCCTGCGGTCAAAATATTCTAACGATCCCCTCAAACGCCTGTTGAAGAGGGAGAATTCAAGTGCCACATCCCAATTGGTACTAACCTCCCATTGTAGATTGGGATTTCCCGTAGAAGTTGTACTCTGGGTATAACCCGGCTCATCTACATTCTGGTTGATCACATAGAGTGCCATCCAGGGGAAATAGCTGCCAAGGTCATCACTGCCGACAGTTCCCACGGATGCTCGTAACTTGAGTCCGTTAATCCAGTCAATACTCTGAATAAACGGTTCTCTATCAAGAACCCAGGATCCTCCGACTGACCAGAAGTTGCCCCAGCGTGAATTTCTCGCAAATCTGGAACTGCCATCCCTACGGAATGAACCGGAAAAGAAGTATTTGCCGTCATAGTCATAATTGACGCGGGCAAAATAACCTTCAGTGTTATAAACATTTTTGTATGAACTCGGTTGTGCACTCACTTCAATATAGTTGTCAAATTCATAATTATCGCCAATTACTATCTGATAACGCATGGAAGCCGAAGCATCGAGCAAATATATGTAACTATTACTTTCATGACCGAGCAATGCATCTACGTGATGTTTTCCGAAATTGCGGCCCCAGGTAAGTAGCTGGTTGAAAGACCAGGTACGTGTATTGGAGATTGTTTTGGAAGTGGAAGGTGTATTTGATGACTTTTCAGGGTAGAAAATTGTGGCTGAATGCGATACATAGTTACTGTTGTAGAGAGCGGCATTTGCTGTGAACTTGAAATCCTTGAGGAATGAAATCTCAATATAGGGTTTTACATCTATCATTGCTCTTTCCTGCTGATTGTAACGGTTCTTAAGCTGCCTGGGAGCATTTACTCCCGCATAGATCGCACGACCCGGGATAGTTAGTCCTGAAGCTGTAGTATAACCTTCTCCAAAATCATAAATCGGATTTCCATGGTCATCCAAAATAAAAGCTCCTGTGTTATCGTGAAGACGAACACCATAGACGGGAGGCATGCGTCTTGCGATGAGGAAGACATTGCTCAAATCTCCCTGAGAGGTAGATTGAATACCATATCTTGTACTCAATGTAGAGGCTAGATTGACTCCGATATTGAGCCAATCCATAGCATGTGTAGAAACATTAGCTCTTGCGGTGTAACGTTCAAATCCTGAGCCGACAACATACCCTTCACTATCAGAATAACCTACGGAAGCATAGTAACTGTTTTTGCCGTGACGACCATTCGCACTTATCGAATAATCCTGGACAAACCCAACCTGCTCGATTTCCTTTCTCCAGTCTGTGTCATCCAGCCATTTAAAAGTGGCACCTGTGTTATAATTGCCGTTCGCATCTACAACCTCAGAAATATTACAGGACCAGGGATTATACTCGTCAGTAAAATTAAGACCGGTAGTAACAGCAAGGGAAGCCTGTTGGGCCGCATCACCAGGATCAACACCATTAAGGGTGTAGTTGTTGTAATAGAGGCGCCAGTAGGTCTCCATATAGTCCTTGATGCCCATCGTCAGGTAGTCTTCGCGCTCACGAGTCACCCAGCCTGTGGAAACCTTTACATTAATATTGGCTTTTTCGCTTTTGCCCTGTTTGGTAGTGACCATTATCACACCATTTGCAGCTCGTGCACCGTAGAGTGCAGTGGAAGCAGCA
>Ga0209723_1000278_pt1 | contig 99911 bp, 117 predicted proteins | sample BiotimSIPDNA_2_FD_185750 | JGI IMG/M metagenome (GOLD analysis project Ga0209723, IMG submission 185750) | Anaerobic biogas reactor microbial communites from Washington, USA - Biogas_R2 time_0 SIP DNA (SPAdes) (version 2) | ecosystem: Engineered > Bioreactor > Anaerobic > Unclassified | place... | reverse complement strand
CCTGGGCTTCAGTTAGAGCTGTCATAGATGCTAATTTTGATAATGTAAATGGGAGTTTAGATTCTATTGAGGTCACGCTTTCGGAGTATGGTGACAGCATTACCAATTATTCTGCGGATATTCAACTCCGGCTACTGAAGTCAGATACTACCTCAATGCTTGCCAATTATACCCGCAACGGGGAGTTAAACTCTGCTCTGGCGGCCAAGGTAAATGTTTCGGATACTGCGACTATGCTTGGGAATTATACCCGCAATGGAGAGCTCGCTTCTGCTCTTACTGCAAAAGTGAGTGTTTCTGACACAGCCAGTATGCTTGCTCATTATGCTTTAACAAGCGAGCTTGGAGATGCCGGAACCTCAATAGGGGATGTTCGTGATGAGATTGCGGATAGCCTAAATGCCCTGCGACCTCTTTACGTTGCCGTGGCTGACACTGCGGCCATGCTTGATACTTATGCTAAACTAACCGATCTATCTGAAGGGGGCATAGGTATTGGAGCTGTGCAGGATGAAATTGCAGATAGTCTTAATGTTCTTCGGCCATTGGTGGTTATGGTTGCGGATACTGCCTCAATGTTGACAAACTATGCTCTTTTGAGCGAGGTTGGAACTGGAGATGTTGTCATAGGTGACGTAAGAGATGAGATAGCAGACAGTTTGAATGTACTTCGACCTTTATATGTTGCTGTTGCCGATACTGCAAGTATGCTTACAAACTATCTTCGTGCAAGCGATTTTGCTATACTTGAGACAAGGACAGACAGTATTATTGGTGTGCTTGCTGATTCTATCAATATTGATGATGCATTCCATTTTGATCATACTACAGATACCCTTGCGACTAAAGCTTACGCAAGATCAGTCGGAGGCGGTGGCGGAGGAGTTGTTGGAATTACACTTAATTCTGGAACCATTACGTTAAATGGGAGCGAAGGTACTGCTGATGATATTACCTTTTACACAAACGGAGATGGGTCATACAGTCTCCCATCTGGAGGAGGTACGCTTACCCTAATGTCACAGGTTCAGGGATGGATAAATGATAGTCTTGATGTGTTCAGACCATTGTATGTCGAAGTTGCCGATACAGCCACTATGCTTACCAATTATGCCTTACGCTCAGAGATCGAGGAGGCATCTATTGACAGTCTTATTCTTAACGGAGGATCATTAAGGCTTACCGGGGATGACAGACTTACTTTTGAGACCAATGGTAATGCAAGTTACTCTCTTCCTGCCGGTGGAGGTAATCTTACTATCATGTCCCAGGTACAGGGATGGATAAACGATACCGCTGATGTGATACGATCTGAAGCAAGGATGATTGATGATACATCGCCATACTTTGTCTTTGGTGCAGGAATAGGAGAGCCGGCCGATTCTATTGCTTTTGCGAAAGGAAAGAGAGGATTCGGAGCATTCAAGGTGACACAGGATTCACTTCACATAGTTGATCTCAGAAACATTGTTATTTCCGAAAACGACTCTCTTTTGTTCAATGTGTACTATGGTAATCGCATGACAGCTACACCGGTTGACTCATTGTTTACTGGTCCTCAGTCATGTGGGGACAATCAGACAACTTTCACTCCAAACAATCAGTCAACTATTGCCCCTGGAAATGATGTATGGATAGAGTTAAGGGCCGACCAGCCGGAAGGATACCGACCAAAGGAATGGAATTTACAACTGAATGCTCAAATTAGGAGACTATAAACCATGAAGAAACTACTCTTACTTATAACAGCACTCTTTATCCTTGCCTCGGTTGAGGGGCAGATATTGAGGTATTCAAATTATGTTGCACCTGTAGAAACGATAACTTATTGTGATGAATATAATGCTGTTCTTGCGGCTATGACAACTGAGCCTTCACTAGTAACTAAAGGTTATCAGAATAAAATGGTTCAGGCTTTGGTAGATGGGGGTTATTGGGCAAGGATGGATTTATTTTATGTGTTTGCAACAGAACTTAATACTGGGAGTGAGGCATATATAAATTGGATTACCCCTGGAACATTTGATGCAACAGTTGGTGCCGCTACAGTAAATTTCAGTAGCTATGAAGGAGTAAGTTCAGACGGTACTACTGGATATTTAACTACTGGCTATAACCCATCAACAAATGCTGATAATATAGGATTAGACGACTTAACCATAGGAGCATATACTATTACTAGTGATCATTTAGCTAGCGTTGTTTTTGGTGTATCTGATGGTACACAAATGATATTTATGATGCCCATTACAACAGGCCCAGTCATGAGAGTAAGATTATGTAATTATATTAATCTTGATGCAAACCGTACTGAGGGAGGAGGATTAGCGGTAGGAACACGAAGAGGAAATACTGATTCAGAATTGTATCATAATGGGAGTTCTATTGGTACAGGTAGTTCAGAAAGTGATAACCTGCCAAATCAAATAATGTATTTATGTGCGAATAACAACAATGGATCGGTTGGTGGTCTTTCACGAGATGTATTATCTATTGCATTTTTAATGGATGGCATTACTGATGAAGAAGCCGCAACTCTTTTTGATATTATTGAAGAATATATGGATGCAATAGGAAGTGGGGTGGTAGAATGAAAAAAATATTAACTATATTAATATTTGTTTTCGCCTTTGGTAATTTATATTCTACTAATTACTACGTGAAGACCGGGGGTAGTGATGCGGCGGCTGGTACATCAGACGGAACGGCATGGGCTACCATTGGTAAGGTGAATACTGAATGGGCTGCTGGAACATTTGCTCCCGGTGATAATATATATTTTAGATGTGGGGATACGTTTAATGATGCTACATTATTACCAGATGAAAGTGGAACGTTAGGCAGTCCTATAACTATAAGTTCTTATGGAACTGGAGATAAACCGTTGATATCGGGCTGGACTACCATAAGTTCATGGACATCAGAGGGCGGTGGAATATATTCTGCATCAGTAACTTGTGAATCAAGACCATTTGTTGTATCAGTTGATGGAGTTAATACTGAAATGGGAAGATCTCCAAATAGTGGTTATACATTATATGATAGTTATAGTAGTAATAACTCATTAACAGATGCGACATTAAACTCATCCATAGATAATTGGACTGGGGCGGATGTTGTTTTAAGAATTAATTTATATGCAACTAATGTAAGAAAAATAAGTAGTCATAGTGGAAGTACAATAATATTTGCTGCAGCAGCTAGTAATTTACAGCCGGGGTTTGGTTTTTATATACAGAATGATCTAGAGACATTAGATACATATGGGGAATGGTATCATGATCAATCAACAAATACATTCTATATGTACTTCGGTGCGGAGACTCCAGGCGATCATACAGTAAGAGTAGCGTCAAGAGACTTAGGATTATATGCTGAAAATGTATCTTATATAACGGTAGATAATTTATCATTTGAGGGATTTTCTGTTGCTGCGATTGATTTAAATGCTACTCCATATTTTATATTAAACGAATGTAATATAAAATTCTCATATTATGGCATAAGAGGATCAAGATCTGGTGGTAATACTTCTAATGGGTGTCAGTTTACTTACAATGATTTTGAAGATATTACTAATGCTGGAATAAGTATATGGAATGCAAATAATCAACATCAATTTACTAACATAACAATTAGTCATAATACACTAAATAGAATAGGCTTATTTCCTGGACAGAGAGAACCATATTCTTATTCAGGAATTCCAGGTATTAATTATCATTATACAAGCGGTACAAATACATCTTCAATTATAGAATATAATACATTGGATAGCATTGGAGGCATAGGAATAAGATTTGAAGTAGATAAAACCGAAATAAGATATAATAAAATAAGTAATTATATTATGTCTCTTGGAGATCTTGGCGGAATCTATACATATAATGGAACAATTGGAAGAATTGGATATGTTCATCATAATATTATATTAGATGGAATTGGAAGTATTCAAGGAACATCAACTACATCAGCTGCAATTGCAGGAATATATTGTGATAATTCTTCTGTTGGAATTAGATGGGAAAATAATATAATAGCTGGGAATGATACATTTTATTATTTTGGATATCTAGGTAATGGTAATACAGGCGGAACTATAAAGAATAATACATTCTATGATAATCAAAGAGCTATAAGAATTACAAGTTCTAGTAGTCATGCAAATGTCGATGTCACTGGAAATATATTTTTTGCAAGAACGTCATCACAATTATCAATTGACATTGATGTTGATTTAATAGCTACATGTGTAACTGATTATAATTATTATTGTTCTCCGATTGATAATGATGCAAGTGGATATATTGTTTACAATCATATTGGAACTAATCTAGCTGGTTTGCGTACTGCCCGTGGGCAAGATGCTAACTCAGCAGATTCGCCAACATCGGTAAGTAGTGATGATGAAATACATTTCATTTATAATGATAGCACAGCTACTAAATTCTGGACGCTATCTGCGGCGATGGTAGATGTTGCCAATGTGTCATATAGCGACACAATCTATTTAGAGCCTTTCACATCTCTTATTCTGCTTGGGGCCGGTACGGTTACGGAGGTGGTAGAAGCCGATGAAACCGCAACCGATATTGTCACCTTTACTCTTTCCGAGCAGACTGGAGTAGCTACGATCAACGCCACTAACCACACGGTAGCGATAGAGGTAGCTTACACCGCAGACATAACAAACCTTACCCCGACGATAACGCTGTCCTACGGGGCCACGATATATCCCCTGAGTGGAGTATCGAGAGACTTTACCTCACCACAGACATATACCATTACGGCACTTGATGGTACGACTACTCAGGAGTGGGTTGTTACGGTTACACAAGAAGAAGAACCTGTTGATCCACCGTCAGAGGGAACACAGAAGATGGTGAAATTTGGAACTGCAATAATAAGGTTATAAAATATAAAGTTATGAGAGAAGACGAATTTTTGCATTTTTTGATATGTTTAATAATATCTTTTTCTGTATTATTATCATTTAGAATTAAATTTAATCCGTTTAGGTGGGTTGCATCTAAAATGTATAATTGGGATGCAGGAATTGCTACAGGTATTGCTATTATAGTGGCTCTTTCAAAAGAAATAGTGTTTGATAAATGGATGGGGTTTGGAGAACCTCAGTTCTATGATGCTTTTTGGGGGATAGTTGGAGCTATAAGTGGGCCAATGTTAATATTACTTATTGAAAGTATTATTGTTGAATGGATTTTGAGGAAGAAAGACTTCTATAATTAAATTTTAGACTACGTTTAAGTAAAGTTTATACATTGGTCTAATATGTATATAAATATTTGTTGGATTATAAAGTTTTATGTAACTTTGTAAGAATAATTTAGAAATATGAGTAAGCAAGTTATTGGAATTGGAACTATAGCAAATGATGGTACTGGTGATACTTTGCGTAATGCATTTGATAAAACAAATGATAATTTTGACGAATTATATAGTGTAGCAGTTGAACCAGAATATTTTTATTTTGAAAATAGAACATTTCGTATAGGAGTGAGATCTGGGGCACTGTGTATTGATAAAACTATAACAGCCTTAGGTTTTGGAGTAGGTTCTGTTGAAGATACAGACTGGAGTAATATACATAAATTTACATTATAATATGAAAAAGATAATATTTATTATAACTTTATTAGTATTTACTTTTGCAGCATGTGCTCAACAAGTATCAAAAACTAATATAACAATTGAAAAAATAGCCCCTGTATTATATCTTAATGGTACTAGTGCATCCATAAATTTTTATAATAATGATATAATACTTCAACAAAGTAGCAATTTACTTACACTGTCTGGTGGTAATTTTTCGTTAGGTTCAAATAGTTTACTTGGCACAGGTTCTATTGGTACTACTTCATCAAGATTAACAAAAGGATGGTTTACTGATCTAGAGATAACAAATCTTCCGACAATAAATGGTGGTACTTTATCTTCAGCTTTATCATTGTCTAGCTATTTATTAAAGTCAGACACTGCTTCAATGTTAACAAATTATGCATTATTATCTGAAGTTAGTGGTGGATCAATGGTATATCCTACTGGTTCTGGAATACCTTTAGTTGTAAATGGCACATCATGGGGTACAACTATTACTAATAATTCAACAAATTGGAATACAGCATATAACTGGGGAGACCATTCAAGTGCAGGATATGCTACACCACAAGATATTCATGATACTATGGACGTATATCTTGCAGGAGCTGAAGAAGTAATTGCAGTAAAGGATAGCACAGGATATGCACCAGGCAATTATCTCCCCAGGTATTCCGCAGAGCAACTTATAACGAACATGGCAGGATGGGGAGCTGACATTGCTAAAGCCCTCCGAGCCTTCGGAGGAAAGATAATCGCTGCCCCCATTTTTTGCGACATGGATGCTTCAACCTCTCTAGTACTCCAGGATAGCGACATGTTCGTGGTAGCGATTTATCTGCCAAGAGATACGACCTTAACAGGCGTGAGATTCAGCAACGCCCAAAATGCAAGTTATACGGCTGATGCCAATAACCGTATTGGTCTTTATAAGGTATCCGGAACGACAGCCACGCTTGTCGCCTCCACTCCAAACGACGCAGACACCTGGACAGGTGCGCAATACGCATGGGTAGATAAGCCGTTTTCTTCACCATATCAGGCGACGAAAGGAGCATATTATATCGGGCTTCTTTACAATAGCTCCGCTCAGACACAGGCTCCATCAATATATGCTGGAGAGGCAATGACATTAATGAACCAGAGCAGCTTCATGGGAAATTCTGTAAGGCTTCGAGGCTTTATAACCGACAAAACGGATCTGCCCGCCTCTTTTGGGATGACCAGCTTTTCATCAAACACTGCAAGCCCAATGATCCTTTTATACTGATAACATGAAAAGACTATTGTTCATACCGTTTATTTTAATCACGCTGACCGCATCAGCCACTAACTATTACATTAAGAACGGAGGTGATGACCAGGCAGCAGGGACCTCCGACGAGGCAGCCTGGGCAACCATATCAAAGGTCAACAGCTTCTGGGCAGCCGGAACATTCGCCCCAGGGGACAGCATCCTATTCAAGAGGGGCGATACCTGGTACGGAACCATCACGGTAGCCGAGCCAGGAACCGCCGGGAACCCAATCGTCATAGGAGCCTATGGGACAGGAGAGAAGCCTATCATCACCGGCTTCACAACACTCACGAGCTGGAGCCTTTATAGCGGGAGCATCTACGAAGCGACCGTGAGCAGCTCGGAGGCGCAGACGAATATGGTGATCATGGACGGAGTGCCGGTAGGCATGGGTCGCTATCCGGATGCCGAATGGCTGACATACACCACCGCCACTTCCAGTACCATAACAGACCCAGAACTGCCCGACAGCCCAGACTGGACCGGAGCCGATATCGTCATTAATAAACAGTACTGGATAGTCGACCGCTGCGTTATAACAGACCACACCTCCGGAGGGGTCCTTACTTGGGGCAGCTGCTCATACTCGGGAACGCCAGAAGACAACCGCCGCTATTTCATACAGAACGATCTGCGATGCGTCACCACCACCAACGAATGGTATCATAGCACCAGCGCAGGTAAGCTCTACGTTTATGGGAACCCAGCCGGGAAGGATGTGAAGATAGCCACGCTGAATAAACTGATTTATAACAACGCACACGACTACATACACATCACCAACCTGGAACTGACGGGGTCCATCAGCCACGCAATCCACAATAATAGTTCAACGCGCTACAACCAGGTCAAGAATTGCGACATCAGCTTCGCAGGAGGATCAGCCATCGAGGATGGTGGTGGCAGCTATTCGGAATTTCACTACAATATGATAAGCCACAGCAACTACGGCATTTACCTGGTAGGGAGCAACATCACAGTCACACATAACGACATCTCCCACATCGGAATGATAAAAGGGGCAGCCCGCATGCCACACGCAACAGGGATCTACATAGGCAGTACGAACACAACGGTTGAATATAACAACATCGAATACATAGCCTGGAGTGGAATCAACAGCTCCAGCATCTCGTCGTTTTCTATTTACAGGAATTTCATCAATTACCCATGCATGGTGATCGACGACGGAGGCGGGATCTACTGCAATAGCAGTACCGGGACCAGAACGATCAACCAGAACATAGTGCTGAACTCCGGAATTGGATCGGAGAGCTGGCTTATCATACCAAGAGGCATCTACTACGATGCCGGAGGAAGCGGGGCCTCGATAACAAACAACATCGTCGCCGGATGCAGGGGAGCGGGTCTGCTGATCCATTACGGAGATAACCACACGATCACCGGGAACCTCTTCTTTGACAACCAGCGACAGGCTGAATTCTTGAAATGGGGAACCGGAGTCTCGACAGGCATAACATTTAATAACAATAAGCTGATAGCAAAGGCATCAGCACAAGTAAGCCTCCGATCTGGCATTTACACCACCGACGAAATAAAAGCCTGGGGAGCTTTCGACTACAACTACTACGCCAGGCCGATCGACGATGATAACCACTTTTACTACGCCTCCGGATACCATACGCTGGCAGAATGGAAGGCGCTGGTCACACCGGACGATGCCCACTCCTACGGCAGTCCCGTCAGTGTCAGCTCAACTAATGATATACATTTTATCTATAATAACACAAAAGCTGTAAAGTATTGGACACTGTCTGCCTCGATGGTTGATATTACTAACGCATCGTATTCGGGGGAAATCTCACTACAACCATTTACCGGCCTTGTTCTGCTTGGTGTAGGTACGGTGACGGAAAGTGGAGGCGAGCCTCCCGCAGCAGTCTCAGTCTTTGGCAAAGTGGGTACGAAGTTCGGTAAATATAATGGCAAATTAGCAGGATACAATAATTAATAATTAAAATGAAAAGTAAACAAATAAAATCAACAAATACAGCTTATCCTAATGCTGTTAATAACAAGGTTGTTGAATCAAAAGAATATAATAATCTTCAAAGTGATGTAGAAGATTTATATCCTGGGATAGTTCCTTATTCAACATCTGTTCCTTTTGGATCAGCTTGTTCTGTTGTACATCATACTCCTACAGCAGATGATGAATTATCTCCAAATACATATGCACCTCTTGTTGGTGGCGGAGCTATATATGTATTGACTGGTAATGGAACAAATACTCCTACTTTTGCATCTACTTTTTCAAAAAATACATTTAGTGGGGATTATGTTAATACATTAGGAACAATAAATCTTATTACATTTCTTTACGATGGTGTAAATTATTGGTATAATATAACACAACCTGCAGTATGAGCATATTATTAAAACAGTGGAATGCTGGAATGTCTAGTGGTATAAATTGGAGTTCATACTGGGCGACACTACTTTCAGATATTGGATATACACATCCAATGTTGCCGGGATTAACCATTGATAAAGTTGGGGGAGTTTGGACAATTACAAGTCATACAATCGATGACTTTAGAAAAACATTACCATCTCCTACCGTTAAGTATGTCAATGCCACAAGCGGACTTGACACCAATAATGGGAATACGGCTGAAACGGCATACAAGACATTTAATAAATTAAATTCAGTTAGTTATGATAGAGCATACATATCGGCAGGGTGTTATGCTGGCACTGCCTCAGCTATAATATTTGGGGACAGGGAAATAATTTCTGATGGAGAATCCTTTGTTTGCAGGGGTTATTTGGGTAGTGAATTAAGTTGGAGTGATGAGGGTGGTGGTGTGTTCTCTGCGTCATTAAGCGCATTTCAGGTAATGGTTGACACTAATTTAATAGATGCCGCAAACGATCCGACTGCATTAAGCATTGTGGCAAATCGGGCGGCAGTTGAGGCTACTGCCGGAACTTGTTATTATGATAGTGTTGGGGACGTTCTGTATGTAAGAATGTTTGATGACTTAACTCCCGAAAGAGACGACGTGTTGGTAGCGATAGCATCATTTGCTCCTGATAAGGGGAAATATAATTATATGGAAAACATAACAGTAATATGTCCGGGAGGGGTGTCTAACGACACTGCAACATTAGGGCACTTTACGGCAAAGGGATGCAAGTTTATTTACAAACCCACAACAAATCTAATAAATTTTAGCGGCAATAATTATGTTTGGTTAGAAAATTGTATAGCGGCAAGGGCGAGGGATGACGCTTTTACTTACAAGGATGCGGGGGGATATAGTCCCTCAATAGTAGAAATAAACTGTGTGGGCAGGGATTGTGGTGGCACAGACAATTATGGATTAGACAACCATATAAATAATGGGTCTACAACGCACGACGGGGCTATAATATTAAGAATAAACGGAGAATATTATGGGACGGAAGGAATACAGGTACACGACGTGGGGCAAGCGGTTTCGCTGAATATTGCTTGCTATGCCCATGACAGCATTTCGGGGGACGCTCCTCACAAGGGGGCCTTTGGAACAGGAGCTGGTGTAGGCGATACTTCTAAGGTATATCTATTTGAATGTAAAACATCGGGAGATGATACCGATGGTGTTGTTAATCTTATCCCCGCAACTGCACATATATACGGGAGATTGACTGATGGGATACATTCAGTTCAGGCAGGCACAACCCTTGAACCTTTTTAGTGTAGTAGCAAATAAATGAAACGATGAAACGACATAAGAAATTTGATGAGGTTTTGGCCGCTTTTCCTAACGATAATAAATCATATGTATTTATGGTTAGATCTTATAGTTTTTTAGCCAAGGCTATTAGATTTTTTATGAGATTAAAACAAATAGCTTTAGGTAAGACTACTAAAGAAATATGTAATCATGCTGATATATATGTAGGTAATGATTTAGTAATTGGGGCAGAAAGAAGAGGGGTATTTCCTAAAACTATTAGGGGGATGTATGGTGATGGAAAGAAACGCATTATTTATATATATTCTATTCCATTAAATTCTTCACTTATTGGATTACTTAGAGCATGGTCTTTAGAGCAAGCTGGTAAGAAATATGAATTTAGTAATTTTATAAATCAAATATATAGAATATTGTATATTATTTTTAAAGGAAGAGAAAAATGGCTTGGTCATAGAGGGCTTGGAGCTCAAAAACGTTATTTTTGTAGTGAATTTGTCAGCACTGCTATATCCCAAGTAAGACCAGATTTTTCATTAAGTCCGTGGGACGATGACCCTATGGATTTAAAAGAATTATGTGAAAGCAAACTAATATATATAAAAAAAATAAAACTTTGATATGGAAGAGAGAAAGGAGATCAATGAAATGTGTGATGTTCCAGATGATATACTAAAGCAACTTCAAAAGGATGTCAGCGATATTAAAACAGCATTGCTTGGAAATCAATATAATGAGTCAGGACTTATAAAAAGACAATGCGAGAATGAACTAAAATTAAAAAGTTTAAAATCAAAACAAGAAGAAGATAGTAATAAAATAAATAATAGAATAGATAGGATATATTGGACAGCTGGTGGAATTAGTTTTGGAGTATCTTTTATAATTGGTGTTATATTATTTATTATAAATTTCATAAAAGGATAAAATGGCATTTGAATTAGCTTTTACAACAGAAGACTACGATAAAGGCAAATCGCTTTTAATAGTGGATGCTTGTACAGATTGGGCAAGTGTTCCTGCAGTAGATAGTGTAACATTTACAATTTCTTCGATGTATTCAGAAGTAGTCATAGGAGATGATCCTTTATATACTGCGACAGTTATAGTACCTATTGCAACAGTGGCTTTTGAAGAAGGATTTCAATATGAATTAACAGGTGCACAAATATTTGGGGTAGGTTATGATGATACTATTCCAAATAGCATATATACTATTAAAATGGATTTGTATAATGGTGCTGCATTAGTAGATAGCTTTACAAGTAACGAAGTATTATATTATGATGCGATGTCTCTTAGAGATTTGTTTATTGCAGAACTTGCTTCATATGATACAAACCTTACTAATAAGCAAATGGAATATGCCAATTGGCTTGATTTTCTCGTTACTGCTATTGAAGCAAATGCAATATTAGGTAATACAAGTGCCATCTATTTTATATTTGATGCATTTAACAATATATCAGAATGACTTACTCAGATCTCCAATTAGTTATTAATGAGGCTTATTCTAATTTTACAGAAGATTATATAGTTAGAAAAAGATTAGGCTCATCAGAAATATTTTCAATAAAGAATTTATTTCTTATTAAAGCTATATATAAAGTTCTTATGAACCAAGAAGGAGATGAAGCAAAAGATGTATTATCTAAAGTTCAGATACAAAGTATAATCCAGCTGTTTAACAAATATTCAAACAGCACTATCCAAATAGAGTATGATTAGTTTAGGAAAGTTAAAAGATAGTACGAAAGTATTAGGTAATCAATCTACTCCGTCTGGCTCTAATCTCTCTCTTAATAGAATACGAAGAATAGCTGGCGGAGGAGGAATTCTTACGGATTATCCTGACGGAGGAATCGTTACGTCAACTGGAACTGAATGGGGTCCATCTATTGTTGATAATTCTGCACATTGGAATACAGCTTACGGGTGGGGAGATCATTCTGTAATTGGATATCTTACTTCTGAAACAGATCCCGTATTTATCGCATCAGTGGCAGCTGGAATAACATCTGGCAATATATCAAATTGGAACACTGCGTACAGTTGGGGAAATCATAGTGGCTTATATCAAGCATTAGATGGAGACCTTACTGCGATAGCCGCCTTAGCTGGCACATCTGGACTTCTTAGAAAGACAGGCGTCAATACTTGGATATTGGATACATCTGCATATACTTTTCAACATTCTTTATCTGAAGCAGCTACAATTGTATCACTTGTTAATGATGTAGCTTCTCCAGGAAATAGTAAATTATATGGGACTAATTCATCTGGAATACGTGGATGGTATGATATACCTACAGCTGGAGTTCCAGATGCGCATGCTGCAACTCATCAAAACGGAGGAGCTGATGAAATATCTGTTACTGGATTAAGTGGGTTGCTAGCTGATGCTCAGACACCTATTGCACATGCGGTAAATGCCTCTACCTATGGATATGGAGATGGGACTGTAGCCGGGCATTTAAGAGTTGGAACAGGATTAAATATAGAAACAGGTACTGTGTCTGTTGCATATGGATCATCAGCTGCAACAGCTTGTGTTGGTAATGATTCTAGATTATCTAATGCTAGAACACCAGTAGCTCATCAATTAGATAGTGCTACGTATCATACTGTTTCTGGGTTAACTACTGGGCACTTTCTTAGAGCCGCTAGTGGAACAGCATTTGCTTTCTCAGCTCTTCTTAAAACAGATGTATTACCTTTATTATCCGATTGGTTTACATTAGAAGGTACTTCTCCTAATCAATACATAAGATGTAAATATCCATTTGCAGGAGATTATGATATTCAAGCATGGTCTGATTCAGGATGGTTGCCCCCTACTATATGGGAATCAATGCCACTTGCTACAACTAGTTCAGTTGGTGGGATTATGCTTGGTATCGGAGTTACTAAATTTTTGAGAGAAGATGGAACTTGGCAGAATATTCCTCCTAGTGGGATTACTGCTGAGAGTGATCCAGTATTTGTAGCTCACGCTGCCTATGGAGTTACATCAACTAACATATCAAACTGGAATACATCATATTCATGGGGAAATCATTCCGGGCTGTATAGTGAAATCGGTCATAATCATTCTGGTACATACTTTACATCTTCTGAATCAGTTGCTTTAACTAATAAAACAATAAATGCTACCAACAATATCATCACCGATACTAGTATTGCTGTTGGAGATATATTGAAGAGTAATGGTACAAAGTTCGTTAAACTAGGGAGGGGATCTGCCTTACAAGTACTTAGAGTAAATAGTTCCGGCACCGACTTAGAGTATTCTACTCCTGATACTTTTAGGACAAGCAACTTTACAATTGTTCAAGAGAGCGGAAAGTTAGTGATTAAATATGGAGCTACTGTTATATTGAGTATAACTTCATCAGGATTAATAACCGCTGCAAATGATGTTGTAGCATTTGGAACACCTTAAGAATGGGAGCAAAAAGAAGATACACAACATTCTGGCAGCCTTCTGATTTAAAAACAGATGCTGATATTCCAGAACAGGCTAGTATAACAATAGGAGCCGGTTACTTGGATTGTGCTAATATATCCATAACTGGGGATATTAAAACAGTTTTAGTAGCTTCTACAGATGAATTATATGATCTATGTAATTTAACTGGTACTTTTGTAACTGGTGGGGAATCTGGTAAAATAAATGCGTGGGCAAGATATAAACCTGGTCAAACTGCATATGATGTAGCTCTTCCGTCAGTCTGTACAGATAATCCTACTTTTACATATACTGCTCCAGCATTTGGGAAGATTGGGGATTTTGCTGGGTATAATCATAATGAAAATACAAAACCCGTTTATTGGGCAGAGCCTCATCAATCAACATACGTGATATATGGAAACATGGAGATTAAAGGTGGATTGCAGCGAGGTAAACTTTGTCCTATATTATCTTCTAATGTAGAAGATGAAACATATTGGTCTAGAGTAAAAGTACAAGTGTGGAGAAGCGTAAATGCTGGTGCATATTCTTTAGTTTACACTACTGACTATATTGATTTAAGTGAACCATCTGGAGAGAGTGCTACTTTATTATATACGTTAGGGGCAAATGGAGAAACCATTGGAAATAATTATACTTTATGTTTTCGCCCAGTATATATGGATAGCGATGATGTAACACCTTTGGCAGTATGTGAAGGGGGAGTCGAAATAATATCTTACCGAAAATGGGGAGAGGCAGAAGATATTGAAGATACTTTCACAACTACATTGAATAGTATTACATCATATGATCTAGGTGGTGGTTGGTTACATATGAGAGTTGACTATGACTTTGATATAAATAACCTGATGACAACAGCTCTTGGTTGTGCAGTAAGATTAAGATTTGAAGACACCAGCCTTACATGGCAACAAGATTTTTTATTGGGGTCAGAAATTCATATCAATGCAGGTAGTTCTGCTAACTTTACGAATACCGACGTAGAGATAACAGAGACCATAGTGGATGATGGTACTTGTTCGGTATTTGTTCAAGTATCTTTTGATAGTGGGGCCAACTGGGTAACAATAGGAACCCTTACAACAACTCTTCCGACATATAATAATATTTAAGATGAATATAAAAGATAGAATAAAGGCTTTGACAATTAAAATAAATTTCGTATCTTTGTACAAATTTATTAAGAAGTATTTTATGCGTAAAAAAACAACTCCATATGCATTAGGAGCTATTAAGGATAAGGAAGATCCTAGAGATATTGTATATAGAGTTAGAAGATATAAAGGATTACCTGAATCTACTAATAAAAGAAATATTAAAAAGTTTAGAACAAGATATAATCAAGGAGCTTTAGGTAGTTGTGTAGGACATGGTGTTGTAGAAGCATACAGATATGTTCTTAAAACAAACAATCAGTCTGACTTTTTAGCATCAAGATTATTTGCATATTATATAGCAAGAGAAGATAAAGACAATGATACCGGGGCATCTATAAGAGATGCTTTTAAGGCTATTAATAAATTTGGATTATGTAGTGAAAAAACAATTCCTTATTGCATAAAGAAATTTGCAATTAAGCCTTCTGACGAGGCTTTTAAAGAAGCACTCGATCATCAGTCTATAAGATATGAAAGGTTGCCTCATACAAAAGAAGCTATAAAAGATGCAGTATCTAGAGGATACCCTGTTGTATATGGTAAACTTATATATGATAGTTTCATGTCAGAAGAAGTGGCTGAGTCAGGAATTGTTCCTATTCCCAATAAAGAAAAAGAAACCCTTCATGGAGGTCACTGTATGGTTATATTTGATTATGATAAAGATGGTACTATAGAATTAAACTCTTGGGGATCAGGATGGGGAATGTGTGGTACATGTCATGTTCCTTGGGAATTTGTATTAGATAGAACTTTGTGTATGGATTTTTGGACTTTCTATATAGTAGAAGGAGAATCTATTAATAATAATAATAATCAAAAACAAAAAAAATGAAGAAGTATTTTGCAATGTTTGTGTTATTTGTAATTGCCCTGTTTACATTCGGTCAGACAACTGATTCTACAGCAGTAGTTACTTATGACTTTGGGGAATCGTTTATGGAATTTTTAAAGACCAATCTTTGGACTTTAATTTTAGTAATTATGTATTTTCTTTCCGAATGGATTGGAGAAAGTGATAAGATTCCTGAAGGATCTATTTGGCGTAAAGTTGTTAATTTTCTTTTTAGTCTTGCTAAGAAGAAAGCAACTGAATCTCCTAAGATGAAAGCTGTTAGGATGAAGCATGAAGCTCAATTAAAAGCTGTTGCTCCTGAAAGTGAAAAGAAAGAAGCTATTAAAGAACCTAAAAAGAAGAGTGGTAAAGCAACTAAGATGCTTATTCTTGGGGTGTTGCTTTCTAGCATGGCTTTGACAGCATCTGCTCAACCTGCTTTTAAAAGTTTATTTCAACCTGTAACTGTTGAAACTATTAAGACTAAGCAGATTGCTAAACAACTTAGAGCAGGCTCTGACACAATTTCAGTTAATGACAATGGTGCATTAATTATGAGATTTGGAGCTACTGTTCTTGGAGCTAAAACTAATTTTTCTGTAGCTGATGGTAAATTTGTTACAGAACCATTTTCACGCTCTGGTTTTGGTATAACTTTTTCTCATTTTATTAATAACGAAGGTGAAGTTTTCAATAACTATGGTTTTGGTGGATATGTACTATTTCCTATAACAGAAGATATTACTCAGCAGTTTATGTCTCTTATGGTGGATGTATCTGCACTCCAGTTATTTAATTCTTTTACATTCAATCTTGGAGTAGGTTATGATATTAATAAATACAAGACTTTTAAAGAGAATTGGTTTATTGCACCTGGTGTAAAAATAACATTTTAAATATGGATAAGATATTTAGTTTAAAATTAACAGAAGCTCATCTTAATATAATTTATCAAGCTTTATTGGAACTCCCTGCTAAGGTGTCTGTCCCAGTAATGGAAGTGATTAAAAGACAATATGATGAACAATCTGTTGAATTAAAAGAAGAAGATAAACCTGAATAATTTACTAATATGCCCAAACTAAGTAAAACATCATTGGATAGATTATCTACATGTCATGAGGACTTAATTATATTTTGTAATGAATTAATAAAGTACTATGATTTTACTGTAGTATGTGGGCATCGAGGCCAAGAAGAACAGGATAAGGCTTATGCTGATGGTTATTCCAAAGTTAAGTTCCCCAATAGCAAGCATAATTCTTATCCTTCTATGGCCGTTGATCTAGCTCCATGGGAGGGAAAATTAGATTGGGGTAGAGATCAAATGATATTTTTTGCAGGATTTGCTCAAGGTGTAGCAAAAAGGTTATATGATGAAGGTCTTATTAAACATGATATTATATCAGGGATTGATTGGGATAATGACCGTGATATAAATGATACTAAATTTTTTGACATACCCCATTTCCAGCTAGTTTAGTAAATATTAAATAGTTATGAATAGTGATTATATAATACATAAAGATGGTAGAATTTGGAGTAATAAGACTAATAGATTTTTAAAACCTGGCTTAGGCACAAATGGTTACCTACATGTAGTATTAAGAATAAACGGCATGTCCAAACAATTTCCAATACATCGTATTGTGGCAAAGAAGTTTCATTATGTTTCAAATAGTGATCTTTTACAAGTAAATCATATAGATGGGAATAAGTTAAATAATAATGCTAGTAATTTAGAATGGTGTACTGGGAGTCAAAATATGAAACATGCAATTCAAACTGGGCTAACACCTCCTCCTCCTACTTGGAAAGGTAAATTTGGATATAATCATAACCATAGTATAGAGGTACATAAGTTCGATGAAAATGGAGTATTTATTAAAAGTTATGGTAGTCAAAGTGAAGCAGCTAGGGATAATAATTGTTGTGTGTCCGCAATAAATTCGGCAATTAAAAATAAAAATAAATCGAGATATGGGTTTTATTATTCTCGTTGTTTTCATTTTCAGATAAATAGTTGAAATTAAATAAAGATGTTACTAAAGGATATAGCAGATCTTCTTATAGAAGAAGCCAGAAATGCACATGTGATTAACGATGAAAGAATTGACCCTCGTTTATTGAGGGATTTTATTATGTTAAAGCGTGCTACATTTATAAAGACTCATTTAAATGATAGACAATTTGTAGAGCTTAATACACTACAAACAGAATATCTTACATTAAGTGCATATGATTCATCATTAGAGAGAACTGGTACGGACGCTCTATCTCTTGGTAACCTCATTTTAAGAACAGCTGAAGTACCTAAAATGATAGAGTATAGAATTGGTCCTGCTGTCTATGAAATATCTCTTCCTGATATTCTTTCTAAGACTATACAGTATGTTCCTTTCGATAGATTGCGTTGGTGTGGGAATGGTGTGGTAAATAAGCATATGTTATTTGCAGCTTTTTATGATAATAGGTTTTATGTAAAATCTAACTCTGAAATAGAAAAGCCTTTGAAGTATTTAATTCTTACTGCTATATTTGCTGATCCTACAGAAGTATCCACGTTTGATGAAACTACTGACGATTATCCAGTAAATCTTCATATGATTGAATATATGAAAAATGATATTATTAAAACGGATATCAGAAATATTCTTGAAACAAGATCGGATGAAAAAAATGATTCTAGTGGGCTAATAGAATGAAGAAACATTCAATTAAAATAACAATGGGGCTTTGGGATGCTTATAAACAATATAAGAAGAAAAAAGGTGTCCCAGGAATTACAAGAAAAGAATATGTTGATATATGCCACAGATTAAACAAAAAAATTTCAGAAAAAATTATAAAAGAATCACTTGAATTTAAAATGCCATATGGATTAGGATATTTAGGGATTAGAAAAAATGAACTAAAGATACGAATAAAGGATGGCAAACTACAAAAGAGTAAAATGGTTCCAGATTGGGGAACGAGTTGGAAAATTTGGAATGAAGAATATAAAGGGTTAACTAATAAAGAAATAAAAAAATTACCTGGTAAAACATTAATATATCAAACTAATGATCATAGTAACGGATATATAATGAAATGGCACTGGGAAAGACATAAAATTAAGTTTAAAAATGTAAGGGCATATAGATTTAAACCTACAAAACAAAATAGATTAGATTTAGCAGCTCATATAAAATCGGAAGATAGACAAAATGATTACTATCTTGCTAAACAAAAACGTAATACATATCATAATTATAAAACATGAACGGCAAGTTTATAAGTTTAAGTTCTATTATTGAAAGAGTATATAGGGCTACAGAATATGAAGTAATTCCATGGCAAGATGCTGCTGAAGATGTGATTGATCTTTTGCGGTTAATCGGAGTACCAAATGTGTATTTCGATAAAACTACTAATGGGAATGGGGATAATCCTATTCCTATTGTCATTGATAACTATAAAGGAGAGCTCCCTGCAGATCTTGCTATATCTGGTCCATGTAGGTTAGTTCATTTAAATGGGAATGACGAGATTGTAGGCTTTACAGCAATGCATGAATCTCAAGATTTGTTTCCGTATTCTCCAACTGTACTAGAAGAGCAGAATACAAATGTGTTTAATCTAGCAGGTTCGATAGCACCTACTTCAATAGAACAACGACTTGACTTAGCCGAAGAACAAATAGATGATGGAGATTTAGGTGACGCAGGGGAAAGTTTACAAGATATAGTAGATGATGTTCGTAGAGCTAATTTAAGAGCTACAAGTTCTAATTTTATTGGTAGCAATTTTATTCCTAAATATAAACTCAATAATGGTCATATGTATACAAACTTTAAGTATGGGTTTGTAGAAATGTCTTATAAAGCTTATCCTCTTGATGAATTTGGAATGCCTATGATTCCAGACGATATAAGGTACATAAAAGCAGTTGAGTGGTATCTAACATCAAGAATAGATTATAAACGCTGGAGACTGTCTAGAAATGCCCAAGATGAGCGTTTTTATAGGGAGTCTGACAGAGAAGCTACATGGTACGTAGCCTCTGCAAGATCAAAATCAAAAATGCCTTCGCTAGACATGATGGAATCCATAAAGAATATGATATTGAGATCCATTGTTAAATTAAATGAGCATAAGCAAGGGTTTAAAAATACTGACATTATTGAGCAAAGGAAATTCTAATGAGATCACAGAGAGCAATAAATTCTTTTTCAAAAGGAATAGATAGAGATACATCTGTTAATAAGTATTCAGAACATACTTATTATGATGCATTAAATATGCGTCTTATTACTAATGATCCTCTTACTGCAGGAGCTATGACAAATGTTCCTGGGACATCATTAAAACTTGCTTTTGCTCTTGAAGATATAATTATAGGAGTATGTCCTATAAGAAATACGTATAATGATACAACTAAAGATTCTGTTATATTTTTTGCAACAAATGATTCAGGAACAGATTCTATATATTTATTAGAAGTTGATGCAGATAGAATAGACACTAGTTCTACTCCTATTAATTTAGATCAAGTGTATCAAGTAGTAGGAGCTGGTACAACAGCATATAAAGCTGGGTATTTATATAGAGGTACTGATTTAAACTTTTCAGAAGACTATAGGATAGAAGCTGAATCTAGATATGAATCAGCGTTAATAAAAAAAGTGTATTGGGTAGATGGTCTCAATCCTATACGGTATTTGAATATATCTTCTGCAGAGACATTAGTGCTAGGAGGTGGTAGTATTTCTTCAGCAAATGTATTTGAAATAAATCCTGATGTAACTCTATCATCGCCAACAACTACAGCAAGACCTGGAGGAGCATATACTTCGGGTATAGTTCAGCACGCATATCAATTATATATTAAGAACGGAACCAAATCAGCATTCTCTCCTTTATCTAATTATGTAAATTTATCATCTGAAAATTTTGGTTCAAATACAAGAAATATAACAGGTAATGATATTAATGTCAATACTGGGAATTCTGTTGAAATCTTAATTACTGACTTAGATCAAAACTTCGATAGAATTAGAATTGTAGCTTTACATTATACTCAATATGGGTTATCTCCAATAGTTAAGATTGTTGGGGAATATGAATACAATACTGATAATATTACAATTATAGATTCTGGCATAAATGATTATGGTACAATAGAAATAGCTGAGTTTCGACTTCAAGGTCAAATTAACTATTCCGCTGGATCACTTGCTTCGAAAAATAATATAATGTTCTACGCCAATCTAAAAGAAGATGTATGGAATCCAATATGGTTAGATCCAACTGGTTCTTCGTTTTTTGATTGTCGTGCGGTAAGATTTAGAAATAATACAAATTCCCCGACTGGTTCAGCTTATGTGACCAAAAACTTTACTGATACATCTCCTCAGACCAATTCAGATTACATGAATACTTTTCGTGCTGATAATAATACTGTTCATTTGCACATTACAGATTTTACAGCATGGGGGGAAATACCAGCAGGAAGAGTGGTTACTACAATAGATAATGTATTTGGAGATAGACTTATTCTCAGATATAGTTTAGGTGGTATAACAAGAAGTTATATTTCTCCTGCCGGAGGGCTTACTGTATTATTGGGGGGAACTGAAGTACATCCTATTATAGAAATATCTGATCCTCTTGGTATATTTTTACCTTCTTATAATCCTGCAACAGATTATATCATAGATGCTGTTTTTTTTGCCACCGGTACAGGAAATCCCTTATTTGAATATAGTTATATTTCAGCTGGGGAAACGGTTATTTCTTCGATCGTTTATGATACTGGAGGATCTGGTGGTATTACTATAGGAAATAGTCTAGCGGAATGGGGAAATTATTCTTATAACCATGATGGAATAAATCTATATAATAATTTAGATAATGATACAGACGTCACCCAAAAATTTATATTTCAAAAAGACGGAGTGACATTGGGAGCAGAAGGACCTAATGTAAAGGTTGAATTTGTTACAGAAACATTGTTTATTGATAATGGGGCATCTTTATATAGCGCTAATTTAACTCTTAGAGAGGGTACTGCTTTTGATACATCACATAGATCATCTCAAAGAAGCGAAGTATATAGAATGTACATTGTATTTTATAATACTAAGATGCAATACACTACTCCTCAATGGATATGTGATCTTAGAATGCCCTCTATAAATGATGATACTGACTATAATATAATGGGTACTATTGTTGGGAGCGCCTCTTATTTATATCCAAAAGTGACTCTCTTGAATACTCCTACTGATCCTGATTTAATTGGGTGGCAAGTATTTAGATGCGAGAGGTCCTCTTCAGATAGATCTATTTTAGCTACTGGTTTATTTTCAAAATTAGGTTATGATTCATTAGCTGACGAATACCGTCCATATAGTAGTTCTTCAGAAATGTTTATTAAAGCTGAAGATAGTATTGCTGATAGTGAAAGGCTTATTGAATTTATATCACCAGAAATAAATTTTAACAGAACTTTATCTTTTCGAACTGGGGATAAGTTAAGAGTGGATGGTAGATACACTGCCACCTTATCTAGAAACGCAGTGTTAGGTATATTAAAAGCTACTAATACTACAGCAAGACATTCAACAGATAATGTATATATAACTGTTGCTAATGCAGGTATTGAAGAAACCCAAACTGTCGATGAATCTGATGTGCTTACTCATTCATATGGGGCTCGTACTTATAAAAATTGGATAACTTTTACTTTTAGCGGAAATGAATATCACGGTCAAAAAGGAACTACATTGATTGCTGAGTTAGATGCTGATTTAAATTTAGCAGCGGCTGCAGTAGGGTATGGGTATGGTTCATATACTAGAAATGTTTTTGAAACGCAATACAATGGATATACATATGAGGCTAGGTCATATAATACAGTAATTCCTTATTCTGATTTTACAACCATTGATACAGATAATTTAACTTGTTATAATGGGGATACCTTTATAACATATTTTGCATATCTAAGGTCAATGTTTCCGACAGCAAATGCTGTAGATGATTATATAGTAGAGGAAATAGTTCTTGTTCCATGTGAATCTTCTATAAATAATTTTTATAGATTAGATCCATTTATGGAATATGCTCATAATTTTAATAATCCATCTCACATAAATGTTCAAGAAAGACAGGCTGATGGAATAGCCAAATGGCCTTCTAGTTATCCTTCTGATATTGGTAATTTATATAGATATAATTCAGCTTATTCTGCTTCATTAAATGGACTTATTTTACAATGTAAATTGTTTGATAGTATTTCTATAGAAGAAAATCCATTTAAGATAATAGCTAGTGATAAAAAAATAAATAATGAATATTCTGATAGCTGGCTCACTCTTAGAGTAAATAACTCTATAGAATTAGATGGTAAGTATGGAGATATAAATAAGGTAGTTAATTTTGGAAATAGATTTTTTGCTTTTCAAAATAAGGCAATATCGCTTATTGCTATAAATGACAGGTCTTTGATTCAAGATACAACAGGACTTTCTTTAACTCTTGGAACTGGAGATATTTTAGCTAGATATGATTATATAACAACTTCCTCTGGAATAGCTAAAGCTACTGATCTGATAGTTTCAAATAAAGCTTTATACTATTTAGATAGAAGTGACAAAATAATATACAATCTTGCTGCTGAAGGAGATGTTCCAATATCTGAGGTTTTAGGAATAAGAAGTCTTATGAAGAGTTATGATGATATAGCTCAAGTAAGAACAGGATTTGATCCAGAGTATAAAGAAGTACTATTTTATATAACAGATGGTTCAACATCTAATACTATTGTATTTAATGAATACGTTAATGCATTTGTTTCTAGATATAGTTTTTATCCTGAAGCAATGTATCATGTAAATGATCATTTTTATTCAATAGAAATTACTCCAGGCTCTACAGTTGCTAGAGGATATAGACATAATATTGGAAATTATGGACAATTCTATGGGTATACCAATAGCGAGATATATGATTCCTTCGTAGACATGATTATTAACCCGAATGGCGTACTTATTGACAAATACGATACAATAGACCTCAGAATAGATTTAACTGATTCTACGGGCTCTTTGGTGCCTCATTTGGCAATGACGACGGTAGAGGCATCTAACAGTTATCAAAGCATCACGAAAACAATAAACTTTACAAACGCCTTGGATACAAATTCGGCTCTTGCTGAAACAGTGAAGAACTTAGCTAGGAAATGGAGAGTGTGGTTGTTACCAGATGATACTACTGCTGATTTCTATAGATTAACTGATTCATATCTCAGATTAAAAATAATTAGAGATAATGGATTCATAATAGGAGCAAGTATAACTTGTGATAGTACTTTAATTTCTGTAGATTCTAGTGTAATAACTTGTGATATGACATTATCCGGGGTTGCTGGGGAAAGTTATAAGTTTACTCTCCATGATGTTACAACATTTTATAGACCTACAAGAAATTAGATAGTTAGGCTAAAATATTAACATAGATTTCATTCAAGTAAAGTTTATACATAGGTTATATTTTAATCTAAATATTTGTTTGTTTTATATAATTATTGTAATTTTGTGATTATTTATAGATATGAAAGACAAATACATATTACCAACTTACACTGACGAATACTCATTTGGTAGTTGGTTAAAACGAAATGTAGGCAATATAGCACAGACCATAGGAGGTGTGGCACTTCTTGCTACTGGAGCTGGTGCCGCAGCTGGACTTCCGATGATAGCTGGAGGTATAGGTGGATTTGGTGATTCTGCTGTACAAGCAGATGCTGAAAAGCAAGCTGAAGAAGATATTGAAGTTAATAGAACCAATATGTTAGCGCAGCAACGACTGCAAGGGCTAACCAATACTACCAATATTCCAACTATGAAAAAAGGTGGTAAACTTCCACAAGGAAATGCAACATTAGCTGAAGCAAAAGAATATCTCAAAATGTTTCCTCAAGAAATGGCTATGGGGGAAGAAGTAGAATATGAGCATACTAAAAATAAAAAATTAGCTCAAAGAATCGCAGCTGATCATATCAAAGACTATTTAAAGATGTCGGGAACACCTGGTTATTATACTGCATTAAAAGAAGCTGGTATATCAGATGAGCTTAATAAAATGGAAAGTGGTGGGTACTTTGAATATAAGAATGGAGGTATCTATATAAAACCTGAGAAACGTGGATCATTTACTGCTTGGGCAAAAAAACATGGGATGAGTGTTCAACAGGCAGCTAGTAAAGTAATGGCTAATAAAGAAAAGTATTCATCTTCCGTTGTTAAAAAAGCTAACTTTGCAAAAAATGCTAGTAAATGGAAACACGCATTAGGTGGTAAATTAGATAACATTCCAGATCTTAGTTTTTTTCCAGATGGTGGGTTTATGAATAGCTTAGAAGGAGATAGCATGCTTACTGAATACAAAGGTGGTGGTACTCATGAGGAAAACTCATACGGAGGTATACCTGTAGGTGGTAAAGCTCGTGTTGAGGAAGGAGAAATAAGAGTAAATTTTGATGATGGTGATTACATATTTAGTTCTCGTATTCCATATAATAAAAGATGAAAAAGACATTATTATTAGAATACACAAGTGAGACTTTAGATCAACTTTCTGAAAGAGGAGTTTATAAAATATCAAATAATATTGATGATAGAGTATATATAGCTAGCACAAATTAATGAATATTTTGTTAAGTTTAAAAACGTAAAAGAAAATATAAGAAGTTGGGCAGATAAGTTACCATTTGATTATTGTACTTTTCATAAAATGAGTAAATATGAATAAAAAAACATATAGTTTTGCCGATGAAGCAAGACGATTAAAGAAAAAATATAAAAGAGCAGAATATGATGAGCTTGAAAAAAAAGAGCTTATTGAAGAACTGCGTAAATTAAGAGATGAACAAGAGTCTTTTAGAGCAGATAATGGTATTGATGTTGGAGAAGGTCAATCTGAAGAAGTAGAACAATATGATGGAATAACAAACGTATCTTCATTTCTTCCAGCAAAGGCCCCAAGATTGAATATGGATTTATCAAAAGTTGGATTGGCTGGAGCTACATCTTCAAAATATGGCCCTATTACTTCTTCTATTCTTCCTTCTCTTATTTCAACAGGGTCATCTCTTTTAGGAAATATAATTGGAGCAAGTAAGGCTAATAAATTAGCAGATACTGAGCAAATAAATATTCCCAGAATAGCCCCAGAACAAATATCATTAGAGTCACAAAGAGAGGCTATGCGTAGAGATGCTTCTACGGCTACTAACATAGCATTACGTAACGCAAGAGATGTTTCTTCTCCAGGTGCTGCATATGCTAATCAAGTAGCAGGAGTTGGTTCAATATATGATTCTCTTGGTACAGGTCTTGGGCAGTCATATATGACACAAGAAAATATAAACGCTCAAATGAGACAATCTGCCAATCAAGCAAATCTTGAATCAGATCTTAGAGGATCAATGTTTAATGCTCAATTAAGAAGTAAATATTTAGATGACGCTTCTGCATATAGAGACGCTGCATTTCAAGCTGTTCCTCAAGGCTTACAGGACTATCGTGCACAAAGGTCACAAGATCAGTGGATGTCGCAAATGGGCAAAGATTACGGATTGTATCAAACAAATAATCCAAATGCTACATTTAGAGAAAGGCTTATGAATAGTTTGTTTGGTAATCCTTATAGTATACAAAATAGAGAATATATAAACTCTTTAAATAACAGGTAATATGCCAGTATCATACATTCCTCAATTCATACCTACAAATGCTCAAGCGCTCCAAGGAGTGCTTTCTGAGTATCAACAGGCATATGATCAAAATTTAGCAAGAGAACTTGAGATTCAGGATCAATACTCCATGATTCCAACAATTACTGCAGAAGATACTCAAAGAAAAAATGAGATACTCGGAAGCTTTGCTAATACTATGACAGATCTAGAAAAGAAATATAATTATGATAGAGCTTCATCTTCATATGCTAAAGAGTTGGCTAGAAAAATAAGTGAACTTAGAAAAAATGATTTTTGGGCATATAACGAGAGAAAAAAAGAATTGGTTAAAGCTGCAGAAGAAGATAAACGTAGAATAGGAGCAGGGTATTATTCAGTATATGATCCTGTAAAAGCTACATATGAAGATCAAACAGCCCTTAATAATTATAGACCTATAGATACAAAAGATATATTTACAATAGGCAGAACAATTGCTGAAGAATATTCTAATGCTAATCCTAAAACTTATGAAAAGAATTTAATTGATCCTAGAACTAATCAAATATATGGAATAGAATACCAAACTCAATTAGGTTTTCTTGATCCAAATGAAATGAATGCTTTTCTTTCTGGTAAAGAAGGACAAGATATGGTGTCTCAAGCATTAAAAACAGCAGGCATACCAGAGGATCTTTTAAATGATCCTACTTTAAGAAGCGTTGCCATTGGCGGATTGCAATCTGGGTTAGTGGGCAAAATGTCACAAGATAGACTCAGATTACCCGATATAGATACAGGTAGAGGTAGAGAAACCAAAGTTCCTCAATCCTGGGTTCCAATTGGAACTATAACTATAGATGATGGAATAAAAACTCCTGAAAAACTTAAGAATACCCGCCAAGGCGAAAAAACCCAAGATTATGAAACATCTCAATATTACGATGCTGTTAAGAAAGATGTTTTGAATAATGAAAAAAATATTGAAATTATAAATAGAGGACGAGTTACATTAGCTCAAGCTGCTCAAGGATTGCCTCAATCTGTTCAAGATGATCTATTTAATAATTTAACAGATTTGTATTTAACTCAGGGGACAGGAAATCTTAAAGAATTTTTTAGTTTTTCAGGAAAGTCTGTCTCAGCAAGAACTTTTATATTTGATTATTTAAAGTCTAAAAATATATCAAATCCTGGGAAACTGGCTGATAAAATATCAGAAAGTATGAATTCTTGGTATAATGCAGATTTCTCAAATGTTAAAAAAGATATATCTTCACAGTTAAATAAAGGGTTAACTAGAGAATATGCCATACTTGTACCTCCAATTCAACCCAAATCTGATACAGAAAAAGTTGTAGATTTTGTAAAAAATATTATAAATCAATATGCAGTTAGTACACCAGAAGGTGAATCTGATATCATAGATGAAAAAGACTTAACAAAGTTTAAAGAAGCCGAAGGAGATCTCACTATAGCAATGCTTCAATCTCCTGGTAAAATTCCAATTTTAAGATTAGTTAAAGGAGATGTTAAATCAGGTGCTGTATTGAATGTAACAATGAATCCAGCAGTATCAGGATATGCTGCTTGGGCACAACTTGCTGCAGCAACTAATACTCCATCTTTACTTTCAGATGCTTATTTTTCAAATATACATATGATCCCAGAAGTAGAGTATAGTGTAGGTAAAACATCACAAGTACCGACAGATGTTCAAAATACGTATACCGAATATATAAAAGATATGATAAAATCAGATCCAAATTATGCCAATAAATCAGATGAAGAATTATCTAATACAATATCTGAAGGATTAAAAGGGATATCTTGGAAGGAAGATGTAGATAGTTATGGGCAATCTACATTCAGAATATATAGAGAAGGTGTAGAAATACCTATTGATAATGCGATCACTTCTGTTGATGAATTAATGTATAGATTAAGCAATTTAGCAAAAGTATAGATTAACTAATAATATGGCTAACAGTAATAACATTCTTGGGCAAGAACCAATAGAAAAAGAAGATCTGTCTAAATCTCAAACCAAAGATCAAGGTAAAACATTTGATGCTTATACTAAAGCAGCAAATATTCCTTCTCCTGCATATTCAGTTGGACTAAATAGACAAACGTCTTATGTTACTCCAGATCAACCATTATCTGAATTTAAAAAGAGAGTTGGGGAATATATTCCTACAGGTGGTCGAGATTTACAAGAAGAACTAGCTCAAGATCAGTCTGGTTTAGAAAGATGGGCTTATTTTCTGCCTAGAGCTGCAACAAAAGCATTATCTTCAGCTGCGTCTCTTCCTGGATATATTTCAGGATTTGCAGAATGGGCTGAGACTGGATTTTCTCCTGATGCTTTTGGTAGTTCATTTAATAATGGATGGATAGCTGCTGTTGAGAATGCAGAAGAAGGAGTTAAAAAGTTATTACCAGTTTATACTCCTCAATCTGTTATTGATGGTGGGTTATGGAAAAATCTTGGCTCATCAGCATTTTGGGCAAACGAAGGCGCTGATGCTGTTGGTTTTCTTGTTGGTATGCTTGCTCCTGGAGCTTTAGTCAAAGGATTAAAAGCTGGAGAAGCTGTGCAAGGCTTATGGAAAACATTAAAACCTGGTTTTCAGCTGTCTCAAAAATTAGCTGGAACAATTGATGATTGGACTGCTGTAGCTCTTAATACTACGTTTGAAGCTGCTAATGAAGGACAAGAAGCTTATAGAAATGCATTAGCTCAATATAACGATCCAGAGTTAGCTGGTAAAGCTGGGGCAAATACATTTAAGTCAAATATTGCTATATTAGTTGGACCAAATATTCTTACACAGAAATGGTTATTTAATGGGTTTAATAGAGGCAAATCTAAAGCTGCAGAAAGTGTACTTGCCAGATCTTTTACTAAGACTGGTGAAATTAGAGAAGCTGTAAGACCATTAACAAGACTTGAACAAGCTGCAAAGATTGGAAAAACTACAGGGCTTGGTATATTGTCTGAAGGATTTTTTGAAGAAGGTTTACAAAATGTTGTTTCTGAAATGTCTCAAGAAGGATCTAATCCACTTGAAGATTTAGATGAAGTTGCTGGTGAGTATATAGAGCGTGCTTTAGGATCAGATAAAGAAAGTACAGAGTTTTGGAAGTCTGTAGTACTTGGAGGATTGCTTGGTGGGGGCATGTCTACTTTTCAAACAGTTCGTAGAAATAAAGCAGAACAAACGTTAGCCAACGAATATCACTCATTACTCAAAAGTAATTATATAAATAGATATACAACTATGAAGGATTTTGCCGTTATTAAAGATGGCAATCCTGTTATAGACCCAGATACTGGAGAATTTGTAGTAGATAAAGAAAAGCTTGCTAAAGCCACAAAAGATCAATTAAATGAAGCGCAAACTACACGCTTTATGGATCTTTTAAAAGCTAATGGAGAAGAAGAAGCATTTGAATATTTTAAAAATATAATGGATGCTAGATATATATATCCATTTATTCAAACAGAAGGAGGATTAGAATTATTCAAAAAGCATGCAGAATTTTTAGCTACTAAAGAAGCTGCTCAAGATGCAGAAGCTACTGGAATAGATCCTGGTGTTGTAGAACAAGTAAAAAATGATTTAATAAAGAAAGCAAACAGGCTTCAATCTATATATGATGATATCAAAGATAAAAATGCCATTACTTTACGTAAATCAATTAAAAGAAACGAAGCAGATTCAGATATATTTAACGAATTTGTTCTTGAAACTGAAAATGCTAAAATTTCAACAAAAAATACTTTAGAGTTTATTCTTGAACGTATTGATATATTAAGAAATAAATTAGCTAAAGGCAGTACAAAAATTTCATCTTCAGAGACTAAAGCTAATGAAAAATTAATATCTTCTTTAAAGGAAGCACTTGACGAGTCTAAAAAGAATAATAATATAGATGAGCAAGATATTATTGTAGCAGAAAGACAGATAGAAGAACTAGAGAATTATGTAGAGGATTATAAAATAAAGTCTGATGAGTTAAAAGATTTATATAAAACTTCTGTTCTGCAAAAAGCATACGATAAAAAATTAGAAGATAAAGAAAAAGCTAAGAAATTAGAAGAAGAAGAAAATAACAAAAAACAATCGGCAAAGGCAACAGAAGGGCTCTCTCCTGAATTAGCCAAAATATATTCTGATAATGTTATACACGAATCTTTAGCTCTCACCAGAGAAGAAGATCTTGTTACAACAGATGAAGATTTAAGAAAAAATAAAATTGCCACTCATAGAGGTATTATATCTATACCAACAGCAGGTGGGGAAGAAGTTTTTGCAAAAGTTGGTACAAAGAAAAGTGATGGTTCATTATCATTACAAATATTTAATAAGATTGGTGAAAAATATGAAGCTACTAAAAATAGAGCTTCTTTAAATGCAGATGGTACTATTACAATAAATGGTGAAAAACGTATCACTGATTTTAAAGCAATAACTACTGTAAAAACAGCAGAAGAAGTACGTGAAGAAACTCAAATACAAGCAGTTACTACTCAATATACAAATCTTATTGATATCACAACAGAGCTTATAAATAAGCAAAAAGAAAAATCAGCATCTCTCCAAAAGAGAATTATACAGATATCAACTAATATTAATAATGTAATAACTAAGTATCGAGATACTCTTTCAGAACAAGAAATAGAACTTAGGAAAGTTAGAGTTGGTTCTAAAGTAGAGGAAGTTAAAACTAAAAGAAAACGTGCGGCAGAAGAAGTTGTAACACGAATTATTCCTATATACAAAACTATTGCTGAAGCTCGTGAAGAGATAAATCTTATAGAAGCTTCCATAAGTAAGATTGAAGAATCTATTGTAGTTCAAGAAGAAAGACTTGTAAAACTTAATTTGAATTTACAAAAAGTACAAAATCTTTCTACAACCGTATTAAATTCTTTAAATAATACGTACTTTTTACTTCGTGATGAGATACGAAAAGTAAAAAATGATGTGTCTGATATCAGAACAGGATTAGCTGGGCTGAGAGGGACAATGAGAAAATTATTATTTAAATTGCGTTCTATTCATTCAGACTTAATAGATGTTCTTGGTATTCCAATAGATAGAGATATACCTACAACTTCTAAAAATAATTTTAAACTTGAAGTAAATGGTAAAATATATGAATATTCCAGATCAGGAGATAAACATCTATTTAAAGAAGAATCTGAAGAAGACTTCCATACAATATCAAAAGAGAGATATGATAATGCATATGATTCTTATTATATCGGATTAGAGCAACTTGGACTAGACGCAGAAGGTGATGTTATATTAAAGCATATTGATAAGCATCCTTTAGCTCTTGTGGACTTAATTACAAAAACTGTAACAGGGGTTAATAAAAATGATCAGTTTAGTGATTTGTTATCAGATAGAAAAAATGTATTAGAACAAATATCTATATTAAACGATATAATTAGTACAGAAGAATCTACTCTATTTGAAAAAAATAAAATACGAGATAAATTATTAAATGAATTAGTTGCTCTAAGAAAATTCAGATCTACTTTCTTATCTGAATACAAGAAGGCTATAGGTGATTTCTTTACTCTAGACGATTGGTTAGAGAAGAAGCTATATGATGAGTCACTTGATAAAGAAAGTGTCTTAGAAGGCAAATTTGGTACCTTATTTAAGAATACTGATGGTGAGATAAAACATTTATTTGAAGAAGCTTCACTAAAAGTATTTGATGGCACTATCAATTCATTTCTTATTCCTGGCACTGATCAGAGCGCTGCTGTGCAAAATGATCAAACAGCATATTGGTTTGCATTCGTAAACAATCATGCATATAAATCTTCAGAATATTCTATAATAGCTGTATCGAAAAAAGCGGCAAAGGAATTATCGTTTGGCGATAAGTTAACATTTGTAGATGAAGAAGATATTAAATATGTAGCAGTTAAAAAAGGAACTCTTAATCCAGTTATGATGGATGATTCTGGAAAGATTTCCGATACAGGTACTCATATGGCAGTAACTTCAATGTTATTACCAAAATATGAATATACTAAAAAAATAGATGGTGAGACTAAAAGCAGATTTTCATTTGCTAAGTTTATGCAAAAATTTGCTACAGAGAATCCTCAAGCTACTAAAGAACAGATAGAAAAGCATATAGCTGCTGAAAAAGCAAGGGTACTTAAAGAATACATTGCTTTAAGAAAAGATATTGAGAATAGTAATGTTCCTTTTGAATTTAATATAGAATATGTAACAGCTGGTGTTAAAGTTACTAAGGATATAACTGAAATAGATGCATTAGAGGCTTTTGCTGTAAATAATATAGCTGAAAATGCTACGTTTGTAATTGAGGCTGTAAAACCAAAAGCAACTGGTGAACCTATAGAAGAAATAAGTAAACATAAATCTAGTAACAGTACATTTGATTTAATTAATGGTTATTTATATATACGATATAAAAACAGATTTGAGTTAATTAAACCTAAGACATTAGCTGAGACTGGAGATGTAGAAAACATACTTAACTTATTTAAATTTGTAGCTTTACATTTAAATAAGACAAAAGACGGAAAACTTACTCCTGAAGCAGAACAAGCTGAAAACGTTAGAAAATATTTAACGACGGCATTATATCATAATTCTTCTCCTGCAAGTGGATTTGCAAGTCAATATCGTTTATTTTTCAGAAAAGATTCAAAAAATGGAAAATATATGGGGCTTGTTTATGGAGATACTTTAATCTCTATGGAAGATCTTATTTCTGGAAAAGCTGATAAAAGTCTTAGTTTCTTTCTTTCTAATAAATACTGGAATTTTAAAAAGAAAGCTATTGAGGAAAAAGGAAAGAGTTTCATAGAGTTTAAGGGGCGGCTTGATAGTAAAGGAAATATAAAAGTAACAGAAAAAAAACATAGAAATTATTTACATTTCTTATTCCCAAATAATGTTCCTGCTCAGAAAGGTGTTACACCTGTTTCTAAAGGTGTGGTATTACTTAAGCCTGCACCAAAAGATAAAACTAATCATTTAGCTCTTGCAAAAGACCCTCAATATATAAATCAGGGGCTTCAATTATCTAAAGTTGTTGAAAAGAAACCTGTAGAGAAAAAAGAAATAAAGAAAAGATCTACTGAAAAAATAGATTTAGAAAAAAATAAAACCTTAGTTGAAATTTCTTTTACTGATGAAAGCGGAGAACTTATTAACAAATATTTAATTCTTGATAAAACTCAAAACAAATTTGGGCTTATTGAAGATAAATATTTAGAAGGATTTGCTCCACTTGGTATAACCAAAGATGATTTTGTTACTGCTGATTTATGGACTGCTTCTTTACGTTCTATATTAAGAGCAGAAGATGGTACTGCTAGAATAACCGAAGATACAACTGTTGGAAAATATACTTTTAAATTTTATTCTGGAGAATTTTCTCTTGCTCCTCAATCTGTTGCTCCAACTACTACAAAAGTAGATACAGAGAAAAAACCTGTAACTTGGGAAACTGAATCAGATACAGTAAGAGCTACATATCTAGATAGTGCTAAAGGATTTGTTGCTGATCCAACTGATCAAAAATCTGTTGAAGCTGTAGCAAAGAAAAACTATTATAAAAGAAGAGAAGTAAATAAGGACACAACAGAATTAGAAAGACGTGCTACCATATATGAAGAATATGAAAAAGAAAATATAGAAATTGCTAAAGCATGGTTAAAAAAGAAATTTCCGAATATACCTGTAGAAGTAATAGATGGTCTTATACAAAATAAGGCATGGGGAAAAGTACTTATAAGTGGGAAAGTACTTTTATCTGAAGTTGCTCAAGCTGGAACTGCTTACCATGAAGGTTGGCATGTGTATAGTCAATTTTTTATAACAGCCTCTGATAGAACAGCTTTGTACGAAGAGACAAGGGCTAGGTTAAATAATCATAAACTTTCTGATAAAGAAGTAGAAGAAATACTTGCAGAGGATTTCCGTGATTTTATGATGATGGGGAGCACTTACAAGTTTAATAAAATAACAGAAGTTAAGAAAGAAACAATTTTTAGAAAAATATTAAACTTTTTAAAAAGTATTTTTGGGATAACAGGTGAAGAAGAAATAAAAACAACTCTTGTTGAAAAAGCGTTTAAAGAACTTAGAGATAATAGTTTTATAGATATTGTTTCTAAACCAAAGAATAGTTTTTTTAAAATAGCAAATCTTTCTTCAGCTGCAGCTCAAGCATTTGTAGAAGATATTAACACTAGATTTCTAAGATATGTAGTTAGCGATCTTGAAAGCGGGGATGATATTATAATGAGGCTTGAAGAATCAGCTAAAAATATATATAATGTTATTAAGTCTACCTATGAAGAAGATGTAATAAAAGATGAAAATACTTATGCAGAAGCTATTTTAAGAAATTGGGATGAGCTTGTGAGAAAGCATAGTGTATTCTTTACACAATATAAAGCAGATTTTAGAGAGCAATTAGATGAAGATGATGTACTTGGTAGAAATAGAAATGATTTTATTGAGTCTGCATCAAAAAATATAAAAGATGAAGTACCTAGTCCTATACGATTATTAATTGGGTCTTTGGCTGAAACTACCAATAGAAATGGAGAAATTGTAATAGAGAGAAAAGAAGGCTTTGGTACAGAGGTAAGAGTTAAGTTTAATAAACTAATGACTGCTATCAATAATGTAGCAGCTGGTTCATCTGATGTTTCAGATTTTTATACAAATCTTATAAAATTAATTCCTCAATATCCTTCTGTTAAAAGGCTTATACGTTTACTTGGTAATACTATTGAAAATGGTGTAGCTGTTCCTAATGAAGAAATGAGTAAGACTCAATTTGAACTTAGGAATCAAATGTATCATAGCTTTGCTAATAATAAAACAACTCCTATTATTGGAATTGTTGGTGAAAATGGAATAAACTATGTATATCCAGTAGATGAAAATGAAATAAAAGTTCTTAAGACAGATTGGATAAATAATGCTATAGCTATTGCTAAATCAAAGTCTACTAAATATATAGATGAAGATTTTAAAATAGATAAATCCTTATTGTTTAAAGATTTATCAGAAGCATTAAGAGAAAAAACTACTACAAAGCTTAAAATAGTTCTTGAACAATTAGGAATGATTGTTAATCCTCCTTATAATACTACTTCTGATAATGTGTATGTACAATATGGTAGTAGGTTAAAAGAGGAATTATCAAGATCTGATCTTGGCGATATTTACATAAATGATTTCTATAATAGAGATCGCATTGAAAATCAAAAAGAATTAGACGCAATGCTTCATGATTCAACAAAGGATTACATTAATGACTCAGATCTTACCCATTTGACAATTAAAGGAAATCTTGAATATGGAGTAAGTAGAGGTTCTCACTATCATGAAGTATCAGATAGAATAAATTCATATATTGAAAGTGGGGAAGAAACCGTTCCTAAAAATTTACAACATATTGTTCCATTATCAAAAGATGGTACAGGTAATTTATTTACATCACATAGCAAATTTTATGAAGCTATCCAAGAAGCAAAACGTAATAAAAAGGCTGGTAATGCATACAACAAAATATCTGTAATAAAATTACTTGGAGTAAAAAGTAGAAAAGATGATGGTACAGATTTAAAGGATGAAGAGCATTTTGATTATCTTATGATGACCACTGATGCTATATTAAATAATATAATTCCTGTGCTTAGAGCTGGTGATAGAGGTCCTGAATATGGTATAAAGTTTATGCCAAATGAAGAAACCATTACTAGAGAAATGTTTATCAAAGCTCTTAATGATTATTTATATGATGAAGTTATTACTTCTGTAGCTCTTATTAGGGATGCTGATAAATTTGGTGGTAAATATGAGAATTATAAAGAGAATGCCAAAAAATTAAGAGTTTTTTCATTCTTAAATAAAAACATACAACCTATAGAAGAATTCTTGGCTGGTAAGCGTGGAAAAACTCTAGATAAAATAAAAGAGTACACTCAGAGTTATTTAGATACTTATTCTACAGAAATCACAGAAGCTCTTAATAATTATATTGACGAACTTATGTCAAATAACTTACAAGAGTTAATGGAATGGAAACTAATTAATCGTGTAGGAGATGGTAAATATAAAGCTCAAGGTATAAGTTTTGAAACACTTAAGAATCTCGGAATTTCAGTATCTAGCGATAAAACTTTAAATAATAGTGCTATCAATTCACTATTAATGCGTCATGCATATAATTATTTTATTGGGTCGCAAGAACAACTTAAGATATATCTTGGAGATATAGCTTTTTTTAAAAACGCAAAAGATTTTCATAAACGTATAACTTCACATACATCTACTAGAACTAAACTCCCAAATGATTCTTCTACAATAGCGTTAGCTAATAAATATTATCCTCAAGCATTTGGTAGTCATAAACAACAAATCAATGGTATAGTATGGAATGAAATTATACGCTATAGTAGTGCATATAAAAATAGAAAAATGAGTGTAGCTGATGGTCAGTTATGGTCTACACTTGAGTTTGCTCGTACTATTAAAATACGTCAAGGTCTGTGGAATGATAATCTGGAAAATAGTTACCAGTATGAGTCTCAATTATTAGCACTTACTTTATTAAAAGAAGGAAATGAAGATTTATTAGAAGCTGCTGAAAGAACTAGAGAAGATATAGAAAATATGTTTTATACAGGTATATTCTCTGAGCATACTAATCAATCAATTCCGGATGTTCCTATGTTTAAAGGAGAAAAGATAATGGCTAAAAATAGGGCTACTATCACTACTATTAAACCTCTGGGTGTTGGAGCAGAGCAAAATGCAACTAATCTATTTGCACCTACTATTCAGAAATGCTCTGTTGCTCCATTGATACCTTCTATTTTGCCAAGAAATTCGTTAAAAATATATCTATCAGCTCTTGCTAATAATATTGATGTATTTGGAGATTCAACTGTTCAAAAAGAGACATATATTTCATCTGGGAAGTATGGGGTCATAACTAAAGAATCTCCTATCAATGTTACTTTATTTGATGACTTTGGTATTCAATCAGATATGAACACTGAAGATAAACAAAGAATTACCAAGTCTACTCAGATGAATAGAGTTTTATTTGTTGAAACTCATGACAAAGGGCAATTATTAGATAAATATAAAAATACAGATGTTCTTTCTCTTAGACAAGAGCATAAAGATATAATTGCTGCTTTAACAAGTGGACAAATTGAAAGACTTAAAAAAGATTTTGGCTTAGGGATAACTGAAGATGGAAATTATTATTTAGAAAATGTAGATATATTTAAAGAGTCTCTTATAAATATGGTTGAAAGCAGACTTATGCCAGATAGTGTTGCCGATGGTATAGTTCAAGTGCTTGACTCTGAAAGTAAATCTATAGATATTCTTATAACAAAAAAACAGGTAGAGTCTATGCTTATGGCGTTACCCAAAAAGAGGGCTATTGCATTTAAAGTAAATGGGGAAATGTATGCACAAGAATCATCGTGGATATATTCTGATAATGGTGAGCCTGTTCTTGATTTTGGATATGATAAGGGGAAACCTATGGAAATTATGGTGCCAATTCCAGAAAGATGGGTTGAGTACGTAGAAAGCATAGGTGGAATAGATGTTTTAAATAAAATGATAGAAGAAGGTAAAATAGATGAAAGAATTCTTACCTTTACTGCAAATCGTATTCCTACTGCTGCTCCCAATACTCTTGAAGCTGTAAGAGTTAAAAAGTTTTTACCATATCATGCAGGCCCAAGAATTATTCTTCCTTATGACATTGTTATTAAAACATCATCCGACTTTGACATTGATAAACTTTTTACATATCTTAATAATGTAAAAATTACTAAAAAAGGTCTTAAATATATAGAATATCTTGATGATAGTAATTCTACAGTAGAGCAACGATATGAAGCATATTATGATCCTGAATTAATAAAGGAAGATGAAATACTTGATAGAGTATCAGGTATATTTAAAGATTTACCTATTGGGTCTCGTCAAACAATGACATTAGAAGAGTTTAAAAAACTTTCTATTATACAACAAAACACACAACGAGCTATAGAAAATAGATTTAATGAGATAAATTATAAAATGTTGATGATGCCAGAACGTAAGGAGATCCTTTTACGTCCTCATGAATCTACGGAACTCAAAAATATAGCTGAAGAAATAGCAAAAAATAGAAAAAAATCTGAATTAGATAAAAAGGAAGACAATGTAAACGAAGATCTTCAATATTTAACTGAGTTTTGGTATAACGCAAGGAAATTTAAAGAATTTCAAGCAAGCAAAAGTCTTGTTGCATATATTGCTTCCGCTAGTTCTGTTAATAATAAAACTCAAGAATTTCCTATACAAATAAATAATCCATTATTACGTTTGTTTTTTAAAGAACAAGAGGGAGGTAATTACACTAATGGGCACACTGTTGATACAAATGGTTACCCAATATATGATAATTATGGACAGTTTCTTGTTGCTGCTGTGGATGCTGTTAAAGACCCATATATATTCTCATTATTAAGTGATAATAATATATATTCAATATATTCATTTCTTAATAAGACTGGAACAAATAAAGGAGTTGGTCTAAGAACTATAGCTAAATTCTTAAATGCCCCAATTATTAGAGAATATTTAAGAGAGTTATCTATATCTAATTCTATTGGTTATAATAATAACACATATTCTAAAAAAGACTCAAAAGGAATATATAACTCTAAAGCAACTATTATATCAGATCTGGTTAAAAAGTATTCTTCTGGAAAAATAAAAGATATAGGAAAAGAGCTATTGTATAATTCTTTTGAAAAATATATATATTCATCTTCTACAGACGCTAGAGGAAAAGCAGAAAATGAGTTTAATGAAAAATTAGAAAAGCTTAATTACAAATATCTTTCAGAAGCAGATATGGATAATCCTGAAAATGCTGTACAAATACTTGATAACTTTCTTATTTATCAACGTGCAGCTATGGAAGAAGTACGTTTGCAGAAATATTTGAGATTTGATGCTTCGGCAGCTTTTCCAAAAAGTATAACTTCTATGAATAGTAAGTTAGATGGTTATTTTAATTTAGATTCTAAGATATTTAATGTTTCAGATATTATAAAATATAATCGAGAATCCTATTTAAATGCGTTTTTAGACACTTATTATGAAAGTGGAAGAATGTATCAATGGAGTTCTTATATTCTCTCAGATGAGACGAGAAGGGCCTTATTTCAAAAAATGATGGCAGATGTATTAAATAATCCAAGAAATCCATCATTCAATATAAGAAGAGATGCAAAAAGTATGGAAAAAGCATTAACTAAAGTAGAAAATGATTTTTACCAATACATTTATATGACGATTAAGTATAATGGTGATGTTAATCTCCAAAGAACTGTATATAAAAAATTGTTACTTGGCAAAGATAGTATTCCAAATAGATTTAATGCTCTTAGAAAAAAAGGTGTATTAAATCCAGCTCTTGTTAAAATACTTCGTCCTGTTATAAATGAGTTTTCTAATACAACTGGTAAGACTAGAGATAATTCTTATATAACTACATTTACTAAAAGACATGATATTTCTGAAGAAAATGACCTTACAAATGCTATAGAAATGATGATGAACTCTTCAATAGAAGAGATTCGTAAATTAGGCATGGGTATTTATGAGTTAGGTCTTATTCAGAATGGATTAAGTGATTCTCCTATATCATATGCCAGATATCTTCCATCTTCTAAGTATATTTCTGAAATGGATAATTATATTATTGAATTTTTTAATAGACCAAACGTAGAAGAATTAATGCTTGGTTTTGCAAATCAATTTGGAAAAGTTAATAGTAATGATATCAATTTTGTACCTAAACATCATAAATTTGCAGAAAAAACAAAAGATGGTAGATTAGTAATATCTAATCAAGTAGAAGATAAAGATGGTAATATTAAAATGTACTTAAGTAGAAATGTTGGTGCAAGATATGTAAATGTCAGGATTGAAACACCTTATGCTGAATACAAGGCTAAGACTAGATTTAATAGAAAAGTACCTGTAGAGCATGTGTTATTTGAATTTGTTAGAATGACTGATCCTGATCCAAAATATAATTCACCTATGGCGATTTATCGTAGAGTAAACAAGCTTGGAGATGGCTTTAGATTTCTTGAATATTATACAGATGCAGTTTCACCTGCTGAATATTATGACACAATAGGAACATTTCCTGATTCTCCACCAAGTATATTAACTGAAAACGATTATATTAATACTAAACAAAAAATGAGTTCTGTCCAGATTTCTGAAGATATTGGTCCTAATACTAATTTTAATCCAACAAATGTTTCAGAAGATACAAGAAATGAAGATATGAAATATGTTTTAGATAATATTAAAGACATAAAAATATATTTGGGAGGTAGTACAGAATTTACTAGACAAATGTCTGCAGCCTTAGATTGGGCTAAAGTAAAAACTAATACTGGAAGGTATACAATAGAGCATAGTAAAGGTAAATTTGTTGTTGATTTTAAATCAGGATCATTAAGTGGTTTATCAACAGACTTATTTAAATTAAGTGATATAAGGCTTTTAATAGGTTTAGGAAAATTAATAGAAACCAGAGGTGTTACAACCGTTTTTGATGAAATAGATAATATAAATGCTCAATTTAATGAAGCTAAAGAAAATTATCAATTATTAAATTCTGATATATCTGAAGAAAATGTAACAGAGCTTGATAATAAAATGAAAGATTTTCTTAATAAACTAAATGTTACATTTGAAGAAACTAAAGTTCTTAAGAATAAGTTTGGAGATAAAACAGCTATTGCTATATCAGATCTTACAAATATGACAGTTAAAGTTCTTGAAGGAGAAATGAATATTCAAACTCTTCCTGAAGAAGCTGCTCATTTTTATGTACATCTTTTAGATAAAACAACAGGACTGTATAAATCAATGATGACTAATATTGTTAATCATCCTATATATGGTGAAGTTAAAGAGAAATATAAAGATGTATATACAACAGATGAAGAATTTAGAACTGAGGCTATTGGGCAAGTTATAGCAAAACAAATAATTAATCAATATTCAGCTAATGAAAGATTAGAACAGCAGGCTAAAACATGGTGGAATATTCTTTGGAATTGGATTAAAAACTTGTTTAATAAAAGAATATCCGATCCATATGCTAAAGTTGCTTATGATATTCTTAATAATAAAATAGATGAATTACTTGTTAACACTAAAGAAGAAATTACAAGTGATATTGAACAAGTAAAACAAACAAATGAAAATATAGATGAATTTTCAAAAGAAATTGATACTTTAGATATGCCATCTTTATTAGCTAATTTTGATACTCTTTTTCCTAATGAATCATGGAGAAACGAAAATGAAAAAATAGCTTTACTTGAAGCTACTCTTTACGGTCATGTTGAAATTGCTTGTGGAATATAAAATAAATTAATATGGGTTGCGAACCACTATCAAAAACAAAAGTTAACAATGCTATAAGAAATCGTGGGTTAATTTTTGAGAAAAATAAAAGTCTTTCTCAACAAGAAATCTATGATCAATTGTTATCTGTACATAATGCTCATTCTAAAGTAGATGAGAAGTATTTTTTATTTGATGATATAGCTGTTAAATACCGTAGATCAGAAGTAGCTAAAAGGAAAAAGGGTTTAAAACTTAGGTCATTAACAGAAGATAATGAAAAAGGTCGTGTAGCTGGAGTAGAAATTCATGAAATTCTTAGCGATCTTGTAGACTTCTATTATAATAAAAAAGGTTCAATGTCTAGTATTGAAAAAAAGGCATTTGAAGGATCTTTTGGTATGCCTAAATTAGGATTTGAAGCTCTTCAACGACTTGCTAAAGAAATGATATCTCAAATAGAAGAAATTCAAAAAGGTATAGACCCAAAAGGAAAAGCTATTATACATCCTGAGTTATTTGTCTTAGACCCTATTACTAATACAGGGGGTACTATTGATTTATTCGCATTATTTTCTGATGGTACAGGAGCACAATATGATTATAAAACACGAGCAGCATACGATAAAGAGTCTGGTTATGTTAAAACAGGATACAGAGAAGATGGTTCTTATGGAATTATTTCTGATCTTATAACATATGATACTGTATCGTCTTATGATGTAGCTATGGAAGGTTATGCAGAAACTCTTACTGAAAGAAATAATGTTAAAGGAATAAGACAAAATAGACTAGTACCAGTATATATTGAATTTAATAGACTCCCGTCTGAAAAGAAGTCTGAAGGTAATACATTTGGAAATAGACTTGTAAAAGTTGAAGCAAGTGAGACAATGTCTCCATTTTTATCACAACTACCTGTTGGTGAAAAAACAAGATTTGAAGGACTTAATAAGCTTATCACAAATCAAATATCACAATTATCAAAATTACGTAAAGCTCTTGACGAAAAGAAAGTTCCTAAAGACGACATTCCTAAAGTACAACAACGTATTAGATTATTACAAGCAGCCATAAAGAATACTACTCTTAGAGAAGATATGACTATGACATTTGATGATATTGTCAAACTTCTTGAAGAAGTACAAATTGCTTTACGTCAACCAGAAACTAATCCAGATGGTAGTAAAAATATTCATTATCCTTCTTATGGAGAGATGTTAAAGTATTTAGAGTGGTTATCTGTATATGCAAATATATCTGACCAAACACAAACATACTTTGCTGATTTAAAAAAGACAAACCCAGAAGAATTCAAAAAAATAGATGCTCGTTTCATAAAAATAGATAACCGAATAGGGAGATATTCCTATGAAGTATCAAAGAGAATTCAAGAGATGATAATGAGTGAAATGAAAACATCTATGTATAATCCTGATGGTTCTTTAAAAACCCTCGAAGAATTAAAATGGTTAGATTCTAGAACTTTACATTTTTCAGAAATAGATAATCCAATTTTTAAAGAAGCTTGGAAATTAATTCAGTCTTATCAATATGACAAAAAGAAAGAATTTGAAAAAATAACTAAAGAAGTATGGTCAATAACCGAAGAGTTATTTAAATGGGCTAATGCTAATAATATAGATAGGATGAGTGCTTATAGAAAGCTAATTAATCCAGAAAATGGGGCACTTCATTCTAAATTAAATAAAGAATTTAGACAAACACTATATGATTTATTTCATGATCCTACAAAAATAAGTTATCAAAAATCAAAAGAAATCTATCAGATAAAAGATAAAGAAAAACAGGCTAAAGAATATGCAGAACTGTTAGAAGAAAAGAAAAAAGAATTAAAAGCTAAAAATAATAATCTTGAAGATCTTGAAGAGGATGGAGAAATAACAACTTCTGCAGAGGTATTTAAAACCAGATATGAAGATCAATTAAGAAAATGGATAGAATCTAATGATTTATCTCTTAATTCAGCATGGACTAATAAATATACTATTAGACGTTGGTGTGAAATAAAACCTGAAATATTTGAAAAAAATCTATCTGAAGAATACAAATATATAAAAGCTAATAAAGCATTATCTGATTATTATGACATGTGGACAAAATATATTCCTATTCTTACTAAAAAAATAGGAATGTCTCCATATGAAGATATACGTCCAGAATTTATACCAAATGTAAGAAAAGAAATTATAGAACACTTTGCAAAAGACGGGTTACATTTTGGAGCCGCTATTAATGAATTTATGGACTCTTTTAACACTAGAGAAGATGATTCTTATTTAACTGAGATAGATGAAACTACTGGAGAACCCGTAAAAAAGATACGTATAATGTATCTTAATCCTTTTAGAGATAAAGATGGAAATATAGATAATGAACGAAAGTCATACGATCTTACAGCATCTTTATTAATGTTTACTGAAATGGCTCTTAATTATGAACATGTAAATAACATAGAGCCTAAAATACGTGCTATAAAGCTTTTATTGGCTCATCCAATATCAGAATATGAAAAATTGGCTGTTACTGATCAAAGAGGTAAGCCTGTTAAAGGAAAAATACAAGAATTCTTAACAAAAAAGGGATTTAATACTGATACTTATAGATTACTTGAAGATTTTACAGATTTTTATATGTATGGAATAAAGTATAAAGTAAAAAGTTTGTCTGAGAATTATAATACAACTAAAGCTCTTGTCAAAATTAAAAACTATCATGGAATAGTACGACTTGGCTTTGCTGTTATTCCTGCTGCTGGTGCTCTTACTGCTGGTAAAATAGGTACTTACTTTGAAAGTAAAAAAGGAATATCCTATGATGAAAAGCAATGGAGACAAGCCCAATGGGAACTTATAACCCATCCTAAAAAATATTTAGCATCTATTGAATATTTTGATCCTTATAATGATGATGCTTATGAGAGAACATTTAGAGCAAAATCTGCAACTGCAAAAAGAAAACTTATCTCAGAACGTGCAGCATTCTGGCCTCTTCGTGAAGCAGATAAAAAGATAATGAATCACATTACTGTAGCAATGATGCATAACTTTGGAGTTGATTCTGAAGGCAACATAGAACGGTTAAACAGACCAGGCGTAGATGCATCATTGTATACTCCAATAGCTGAAGCATTTGAAGTAGATCCTGCTACTGGTGAGGTTAAAATAAATATGACCAAAGAAGCATTTATCTCTTTTAGAAATGCTATAAAAACTACAGCTTCTGGAGTTATAGGTAATATGAACCCAGAAGATATTTCTGCTACTGATATATCTCTTACTCAAAATATTATGATGCAGTTCAAAACTTGGATGCCAGGTGTTGTTAGAGAACGTACTGGTAAACTTCGTTTTGATGATGATTTAAGAGCAATGAGATGGGGTAGATTTGCAGCTCTTGTTGATCAATTTAAAAGATATGATCTTACTGAAGAAGATGTTAAATTTACAGCACAAATGTTTAAGTTTACTAAAAAAGTATTAATACCAGAAATAGGTAAACTTGTTGCGGATTTAACAACATTTGGTCTTTTAAATAAATATGGAGTGTTTGGATTTGAAAGAGTTAATAGAGAAAGAGCTCTTTTGAAATACCAAAATTGGTTAGCACAGAATCCTGATATGATTGATAAAACAACTTTTGAAGATTTTCTTGAAGTTAAACAGGGACAAATGAAAGCCGTATTAGTAGAATTACGTGTTATATTAGGATTTATTGGACTTATTGTACTACTTGGTGGCGAAGGAGACGATGGTGAAAAAAGATATATGAGTAATATTTTTACTAGAAACCTGTATAAAATTCTTACAAAAGCTGAATCAGAACTTGCTTTTATGTGGACACCGAGTGAATTTTTAAAATTAGTAGCTAACCCTGTTCCTATTGCATCCTTGTTAAGTCTTACTGAAAAAAGTATAAGAAACTTTTCTGATGAGATGAGAGACTGGGCTCGTGGAGAAAACTCTCCTCAAGATAAAACACCATCTTTTTATTATTTTATGCAATGGATACCTGGTGGTTCACAATTAGGTAGAGTATTTGAAATTTTCGATGAATACAAAAAATCACCATATACTCCAGTTATAGCACAATAAATAAAAGAGGGAAGGTGTGTGAAGTCTTCCCTCTCTCTTTTTAATTAAAATTGAAAAATGTTATATTTTATAAAACTTTTACTAAATTAGTTATTTCTATTATATCTTCATTTATGTGTTCTCCACAATTTGGACAATATGGATAACCATCTTCCACATATATTATTTCAAATTTTTGTTCACTTTCATTCCATTTCGCTCTTGCCAAATATTCTAAATCAGTAGATTTACAAATGGGACATTTTCTAATTATTCTCATGTTATTTAAGTTACTTTTATAATATAACCTTTTTCTTTATTACCCAGACAATCAGTAAATACTATTGTAGCATCATCGTCTACCATATGTATTTTAATATCTTTAACAGGATTATGTCCTACAATCTGATAGTATCCACGTAAAGGAATACTTGTTGATAAAAATTCACTTTTGTCAGCCCATATTGGAGAACCATATTTATATTGTCCTCCACGTTTCCACCCTACCTGTGTCATACAATCAAATCTTTCTTCAAACAACAAATTCATTCTATCAGCTAAATTCATAGAGTCCTCTATTACTGTGTTTATTGAATCAAATTGTGTTTTGAATACCTTATGATACCATCCATTGCTTACTCCAGCATGTGTCCAAAGATATATTCTCACATCATCTGATAATTGATAAGCATATTGAAATAATCTAATATTTTTTGCAAAGATGTCTTTTAAAACATTTTCTAATTGAGGTCTAAATCCACTACTCCTCCCATAAAACTTATATCCAAACTTAGGAAAATAATTTAATTCGTGATTTCCAATTAATAATATAATATTATGAGGATTACTTTTTTTAAATTCAATAATATCAAGTAAATTATTAACCATTTGATCGTCTGATATATCAAAAGCATCTACATAATCCCCAATAAATACGACTTTATCATACGTATCTAATGTCAATTTTTTCCATACATCTTTTCCATGTATATCTCCTATTGTTAATATTTTTTCCATTAGCTTTTATTTAGTATAGTTTTAATATCTTTGTAAGAAATTGGGTAATAATTATTATTATCTACTCCTACATCATATTGTCGGGAATAATTAACTTTTGTTACTTGTGTTTGTTCCTCTTTAATAAAATCTTTAATATCTGTTCTATCTGAATTTATAAGACTTTTCCCATGCCAGTGGCCAAATAATTGCCATGCTCCTCTATGCGATTGATACCAAGATAACATAGCATAGTGGCATACAGTAATTCTTTGTCTTTTATTAGTTTCAACATCTAAAACATCTAAATTTAATAATTGAGTTACTAATTTAAAATATTCTTCTGGAACCCTATGATCGTGATTTCCTTCAACTAATATTTTTATTCCATTTAGATGATTTAAATATTTACCCCACATCTGTTTTCCGGCCAAACAAAAATCTCCAGCTATTATTATAGTATCATCAGGTCCAACTACACTATTCCAATTATTGGTTAAAGTTTTGTTCATTTCATGAACTGAACTAAATGGTCTATTGCAATATTCTATTATTCTATCATGACCAAAATGTAAATCCGATGTAAAGTATAATTTACTAGAGTCTTCAATATTTATAGTTTTCATATTATTTTTACTTTATTTTTTATATTGTATTCGACAAGATCTTTCATATCTACAACATATCTTTTACTTTTAGATACTGCAATTATAGCAAGTTCGTCTAATTTATTTGGATTATCTATTCTTCTAGGATTTCTAGAAGTCCAATTTCTGGGTCTTGGACGAGATACCCCTTCAACTTCAAACAACCGATTTCCAATCCCTGGAGTTACTGGAGTATCAGTTATACTAGATTGTATTCTGCGTTTATAAGATCTTGATAATTTTTTTCTTAATGATCCGATATATATTCCTTCTTTTTCCGGTATTTTTATTTTTTTAATATTCCATGATACTGTTGAGTCAGTTTGTGTAATATTCCAAGGAGATACTTTTACCTTTCTAGTAATACTTTGTTCTTCATTTGTTGAAATATCTATTAACCTATGAGTAATAATAGTATCTATTAATTTTGTATTACCATCTTCAGAGATTGGAACATGTATATTAAATTTAACTTTATCACCTATTTCCATATATCTAATGTTAATTGTTTTTCTTCTATTTGTTCGATTATTTTTCTAGCTTCTGAAACATAATATTTGTAATCTATATTACTTAAATACTCTTTTAACTTATCTTCTTCATAAACATTTAATAATGTTACAGTCCAACCAAGTGCTGCATTATGATAAGTATCATCGTTTTTATGTTTCATTAAAGTACCACCAGATTTGGATATAAAAAATCTATTAGTTTTTTGTAAACGTTGGATTATTTTTTGATCTCCATCTAAGTAATGATACTCCATTACAAATTGTGATCCTGTTTTTTCACTTAAACAATAGTCAAATATATCTGTACCAGATGTTATTGTTTCTTCTACAGGAATTCCTTTAAGAAAATAATTATTTAAAGCTTTAGGTATTATTGCGGTGTTATATCCTTTATCTAATTTTTGTTTAGCTAGAAAGCATCCCTTTTGTTTTATATCATATTCAGATTCACTAACATAATTATTAACGTCTCTTCGTATATATTTTAAATATTTTGTAAAAGATAGATTAAACTTGCAGTATTCTTCCCATTTTCTACATACTTCTTTATATTGATAAAATCTATCCTTTGGTACTATTGTAGTAACACCATCAGTATTTGCAGAAATTACTTCAAAACCTTCTAACTCTAGTGCTTCAATTAACATTAATAAAAACATTTGCCCATTTATTGTAACAGAAAGAGCAGCTTTAGGATCATATAACCAATAATTAGGAAAATTTAAAAGACCAAATATAGAATTAACAGTAATTTTTAATGTATCTGCCGTTATTTTATCCTTTTCAGCTTTTGCTTTTAATCGTTTATCTGTTATTATTTGGAGAGCTTCAAAAAATTCGTTTTCTACATGCGCTGGTTTAATTTTATACTTTAACATTACATTTGGATAATATGAATCGACGTCTCCATCGAGTATATATAAATCATCAGTAGATGTATATATTTTAGGTCTATCAACAGAATGAAGTCCTCCAAAACCCATTTGATAACCTTTGTTATTAAACAAAACAAGATAATTTATACCATCATCTATTTGTTTAACAGAGTATTTTTTAAAATAATCAAGCATAGTGTTCATTTCTTTTGACTTAAACACTATTTTATCAGAAATACATTCGCCTACATGAATTATACTACGATGTGTACGTTTATCTTTAAAATCCCAAATAGTTAACCCAGTATGCTTTTCGTAATAATTATTTAAAGTTTGTTTTCCTATATATGTTCTAGATGCATTTAATACATCTACTCTATATTCATTAGAATAATCTATTCTTAATTCAATTTCTTCTTTAATAGATTTGAATAATCGAATAGTAATATCTACATCATTTTTATTATATTTAAGGATAGTAGGTATATCTTCAGGAAGAGGATCATAATTATAAGCAAAAGGGAGATCTTGTATGATTGGATGATGCAGATTTACTGCACATTGTTTAAGACTCACCTTTTGCTTATCAAATGCTAAAATTTTCATTAAATCTAATGACTTAACACCATATCTTAGATAAGGAAGTATTTTATCATTTTTCCATACAGGTATACCAGTTCTTTGTGAATTAATCAATTCTTGAGATAGTTCATATATCTTATTAGTATTAACTCCTTCTTTTCTAATCATATTCATAATAGGATCATCATACATTTTATTATTGTACCCTATTAAAAACGCTTCATTTGTAAAATAAGATAATTTATCTAGATTATATTCTGTATCATTTAATTTATATAATTGGACTAATTCATTTGTTTTAGAATTTATAAATGTTCCTGAAAAAAATGATTTTCCTAATACTTCCAAATCATAAAACCACAGTGTCATAATATTTTCAACTTTTTACATACATTTGTTGGAGTAACATCATCATTATGAATCCAATACCTTTCTCCAGATTTTAAGCTTGTAGCTACATATTCATCTATTGTTTTTTTAGTACGATAATTATAATATTTATCTACATGAGTTATTTTTACAATTTCTCCGTTTTTAAATCCATGACCTACCGTATTATTTATGATTTTTACTTCATCATTCTTTTTATATCTGGTCATTTTGGTATAACATTAATTCATAAAGTCTTCTTTTATATAAGTGATTACTATATATAATAGTATTATCTACTTTTATTTTAGTCCATTTAATAATTTCTGAAGCTATGCATTTATTATTTTTAACATTTTGTAATAAAGTACTGTTGGCAAAATTACCAGATCCTAGATTATAAACAAAGTGAGCTAATGCTAATACTTTTTCTGGATTATTAAATCTATCAAGTTCGGTAAGTTGCTCAACAGTACTTATTGCATGTTCAAAATCAATTCTTAATAATATTTCTGCATATTCTTCAGTAATAATATTGGGAATATTTTCGTATTTTTGTATGTGATGACCGTATCCTATAGACTTACCATTGACATCAATATACGAAGTTAGACTAAATCCTTCAAACTCTTTCAAGACAATTAATGACTCTTTATAGAGTTTAAAATATTTATTTTCTTTTTGTACTTTATTGTACATTTCTATTTCTTCTGTAATGTCGACAACTCTAATTGGGGCATGTAGATTAAAAGATATTGATACAATAACTAATGTCAACAATAAGTGTTTTATACGCATAGGCTGTTATTTTATTTTATTTGTAATATCTTTAAATGTTATTTTTTTTGTCATATTTATATTATTTATGAACATCTACTATATCCACAATTAGGACATATAGAGCAACCTCCTTCGTATATTAAATAATTATGACTACATACAGGACATAATTCTTTACTAACTGTAGGAATTGTATACTTTTTGAGAATTCTTGAAATAGCTTTACCAAAAGATGTAATATCTCCTTTTGATTTATCAAGTTGGTCTACAACAAATTGTATATTTGCTCCATGTCTAAGGGATGTAGAAATCATTCTAGTTAAAAGATTTTCTTCATCTGAACAATTTTGTGTTATATTTTCAAAATATCCTATATCTTTTATATTCAAATCATATTTACCTTTTGATTGTTTAATTATATCTCCATCTAATCTACCACTTAAATTTAAATGATTTAAAGCAAATACTTCATATGGTTTATGATCTAATAATCCAACACATATAGTCCATTTTTGTCCTTTTGAAACAACATTATATATATTATGTGGAAGAACTTTTGGACGTTTTGGTGCATCATATTGTTCAAATACAATTTTCTTTTTATTAGTAAGAATACCTTCTCTAGAACCTTCTCTATATATTGTACATCCCTTACATCCTGTTTTCCAAGCTTCCATATAAATATCAGCTACTTGTTGTTCTGTAGCTGATTCAGGAAGATTATTGGTAATACTAATACTATGATCAATCCATCTTTGTATAACTCCTTGAAGTCTTACTTTTTGTAAAGGGTTTATTTCATTTGTTGTGGCACCTTCATATGGTGATGTACCTTCTTTATGTTGAAGCTTCCAAGTTTGAAATTTAGGATGATACACTGTATATTCTTCCCACCATTCACCATTAGCATCCTGAAATTTTTTGCCATCATATTCAAGGTTTACTTTTCTTTTTCTAGTATAAGATAAATTAAATACAGGTTCTATTCCAGAAGATACTTGTGCTAATATTGCTATAGACCCAGATGGAGGAATTGTTAAGTTTGCTATATTTCTTCTTCCATATACTCTATATAGATTAGCATACTCAGGATATTTCTCAAATAAGGCATCAAATATTCGTTCTAAGAAAGGATTTCCTATTTCTGTATCATACTTCCACTCCTTAAAAGATCCTCGCTCCTGAGCCAAATTTATGCTAGATCTGTAGGATTCTATTGCTGCAGTAGCAGCTATCATTTCCCCTACAGCTATAGCTTCATCTGAGTCATACTTTAAATTTAATGCAGCAAATGCATCAGCTAATCCAAGTAAAGGATTTAATCCCGTTCTACGACCATGAATTAATTTAGATTTTATTTTTGTCCATAATTGAAATTCTCTAAATTTAATCCCAGCATCTTCTGGATCACTTTCAATCTTCTTTAATATACTATTAATTTTTTCTTCTTCAAGATCAACCATATCATCCATTAAACGTTGCGCTGCATATACATCTTCTTTATAAGATTCTATATCAAAATATGCAGATTTTTGAAATGGATTTTTTACATATTCATAAACATTAATATGCATTAATCTACAGCTGTCATAAGCACAAAGTGGTAATTCAGCACAAGGATTTGTAGATATGGTTTTAAAATAAGAGTAGGAATCTGCAGGAGATTCTTCAATTATTTTATCCCAAAATAATACTCCTGGTTCTGCTGATTTCCAAGCTTGATGTACTATTAAGTTGAAGATTTCTCTAGCATTAACAATAATTGGTTTTTTTCCTTTCTGTTTTGGATGATGTAATTCATATCCATAATCACCTTCAACAGCTTTCATAAATTCATCTGTAATCTTTATAGAAATATTAGCTCCATTAATTTTTGTAAGATCATCTTTTGCCGTAATAAATTGTTTTATATCTGGATGATCAACTCTTATAGTAATGATTAATGCACCACGTCTTCCTTCCTGAGCTACTTCTTTTGTTGAATTAGAATATCTATCCATAAAAGGTAGTATACCTGTAGAAGTACCAGCAGAGTTGCTTACATGGGTTCCTGATGGCCTTATTGTTGAAATATCTACACCAACTCCTCCCCTACGTTTCATTAATTGAACTAACTCTTCATCAGTTTTTAATATTCCTCCATATGAGTCTACAGGAGAATCTACTACATAACAATTTGATAAAGAAGTTATAGCAGTATTATTTCCAATACCAAAAAGAGGTGACCCAGCAGGAATTATCTTTTTAAAACCTTTAAACAACTCGTATATCTCTTCTCTAGATAATGAATTTGAATATTTTTGTTCTATTCTGAAGAATTCATCTGTTATTCTACTAATTGTATCATCTGGCGTTTTTTCAATTCCTTTTAATGCATATTTATCCTTCCACACATGAGCTGCTAACTCGTCTCCATTAAACCACTCTATTGCATTCTTCATAATATTTTTAAAAGTTTTGTATTATTTTTTAATGTATCTGATTTAGATTCTTCAAAAAATGGATCAATTCTATATAATAAATATCTATCTTTTATTCTATTGTAAAATTGATATTCTTCATATCCAATCCATGAATAAAGATTTTCTTCATTGCTATATGTAGTACTACTAGTAGAAGTACCACTATACTCATAACCTTCATTCATCTGTATAAATTATTTTTTCTTTTGGTTTATAAGATTTATTTACTTTTAAAGAAAATTCATAAAATACAGAATTATTATGAACATAATGTATGGTATCACAATCTTTACAAATTTTAACAGGTCTTTCAAAGACATTACCAAATAAATCTTCTATAACAAGATGAGTTTCAATTAAATTATCTCCATGGCATACATGACATCTCTTTATATCATAAATATTCATAATTTTCTGATTTAAATGTTTCTTCTTCTTCGTCTATAATACTAGTTAGTTCATCTTCATCAGTTAATATTATACCCAATTCTTTTTCCAATCTTTCTTTTCTAGAACGGTTTTTATAAAGAATATGTACTAACTCTTGTACAAGTTCTGGGTATTGATAATTATGTGAAAAAAACTTAACTATTTTCTTCTTTGCATCATGCGAAAATCTTGAATATCTACCTAGTTTAAAATACTTATATTCATTAAGAAATTGTTCTGGGAAATGGAAAACAAATAGCATATGATTTTTAGTACATATACATTCTTTAAAAAGAGGATGTTCTTCCAAATTATTACAATATCTTATAAAATTTATATCATCTGATATTTTGAAAAGTAACCCAATACATTCCAAATATGATTTGATATTAATAAAAGTATTTTCTAAAAGATATAAATATTCTATTTTTACATGTTCATTTAATAGTGGTAACAAATAAGATTTACTTTTGTTAACCATAACTTTATTTCCTATATCTTTTGTCATTATCATGATAAAGTTATATTTAAGATTCCATTATTATCCAATATTTTCTTTTCTGTATTGTATATCCCATTTTTAATATAAAAACTATATTCATCAACTAATTGGATAAATCCTTTATTATATCTTCCTGTACCATCTCTCCATCCATCCAAGAATGAAAGAAGTAATTCCTCATTAACCTCATATATACAAGGAGTATCCGGAAGCTTTTTACTTATATAAATAAATCTGAATTTATCTATACTATATTCGTTTAATTCTGGTATAGTTTCAATCATGTATTGAACTCCCAGTATATATGATATCACTTGAAGATAATATTTAAAAAAATAAAAACTATTTTCAAAATTGCTTGGTAATTCGCTACCTGTTTTAATGTCATATATTGAAATCAGTTTCTTTTTATGGTCAATTCTCAATAAGTCTATCTTACCTTTTCCTTCTTCCCCATTAATTTTATAGAAGACAGGTACTTGTTTTAAAACTTCTATATCATCTGTTTCATCAAATAATTCTTTAGTATACGGATGAGTAAGTAATACATCTGCACAATGTTCTGCAGCTTCTACTAAAGCTGGAGTACATATTATTTTACCTTCGGCATCAATAACAGAATATATATATGTATAAAATAGATCATTATCAAATTTCGAAAGTAAATTATCATCTTTAGATTTACTCCATAATCCTAAATTTTTAATTTTTTCTATAACATATTCTTTATCTGTTATTTGTTCATATGTATAGCCAAGAGCATAATGATCTTTTAATAATTCATCAGCCAATACTAGTAAACTAGCTGTAGGTTTTTCTATAGAATTTGTATAAAATATATTATCTCTGTTTTCAGGATCTGTTATTATTATATCTACTAGTGATCCAAATTCTAATGCTGTAGATTTAATTTCTTTTTTATCTAATAAAGAAGATGGTCCATCGTCTGCCAATCCTTTAAGAATTGATTGACTAAATCCTGGAAAATTTCTGTAATCTATATCAGACATCCATTTTATAAAATTTTTAAATTTCATAGTATTTTTAATTTATCATATTTTATTTTAAATATATAATTTGTAAAATGACCATCTCTATTTATACTTACACAATCTTCATTTAGTATACTATGAGTAACATTTCTACATGCTCCTTCTGAGGATTTTATAAAAAATATACACCCTTCACAAGACATTTCTGGCACTCGAATTTTTAAGTATTTCATTTACATAAGTTTTATATATACCCCAGGATTTTCTTTATCTATTGTATAGTATTTTTCATTAATTTTAAAAGGAAAAGGGAGCATTATATCACAGTTATCATCAGTTATGTATTCATATTCAACCATAAGATCTTGTATTGTTTGAACCATATTAACAAAATCAAATTTATGTTTATTATTTCTAACAAAATGAAAACCTATAATATAAGGCTCCCTATGATCCTTTAGCATAGTTAGGAATATATCTTTATTTTCAATAAATTGATCTTTAGTCTCTTTTCTATATTGAAGAGCTCTTTTACTCCATATTAAAAATCTGCCAGTCCATACTTTATTGTTCTTAGAACTAGGAACATTTCCTTTAATAAATATCATATCTTTACTTTTTTGCAAAGATATGTATTATTTTTGAAATAAAAAAATAAAGGGGAGTAAATTCTCCCCTTCACTCTAAAAATCAATATTATAAAGCAAATCTTCTTCTATTTCTCTGGTTCCAATATAATCTTCATAACTATCATCTTTACTTCTCATTATTTTTCTATAATGAATATAATCAGATAAATAAACTGATAGTTTACGATCATATAATTTAGTCAGAATACTATCTAATTTAACATCTCTTATTGAATCCATAGATACATCATTACTAGCAAGATACTCAGCATATTTTACAATGGCTGAACAGATAAATATCCAATTCATTATCTTTATTGGATTCTTAGTTGGAACATGAACTCTAAATTCAACAGTTTTATTATTTCCAAATAAAAGATTGATTATATTCATGTAATGGTAACGTGTCTCAACTGCCCATTTGTGGGAACCGTCAGGATCAGAAGGATGTGCAGAACCAAAGCCACTAAACTTCTTACCTGCAGCAAGATATGTAGAAACATTATCAAAAGTAACCAGTGGATCAGGATCAACTAGTGCTTTAATAAGAGGCTTATTATAATCCTTCCCTCTTACTTTAAATTTACTAGTTTGTGCATAATACTTTGGAAACATTAGAAAGATTTCTTTTTCCAAAATGCAACACAATGTATATAGAATTCCTACAAATTTTTGATCTACTTTTTTAATATTTCCAATATGAAGATGTAAACTTTCATTTGTACTAATTTTTGTAAAAGTATTGAGAGTACTACATGCTTTTGATACAGCTTTTCCTATATTTTTACTTGAGTGAGGAAGTGTTACATATTCAATTCCTCTAATACTACCATCTCTAAGAGGAAACATACCAGCTTCTGCTAATTCATTTTCAGGAATAATCCCACTATTTGTTTCAAATTCAAGACCATATGTATAATTAGGTAATGAATTTACTTGACGAGAAATTTCTTCTCTTGGAATATATTTTTCAATAAACAAATCAGAAATATCTCTTACTTCATCTACAATTTTATTATCTATATTACGTAAATTATATTGAAGGTTTTTGTAAGGATTTGATGATAAATTTCCATGTTCATTTATTTTATTCCAGTTTGGACTTTTCTTTATACTATAGTGAGTATACTGTAAATTATATAAATCAAAATAAAAATTATTTTTTAATATATCTTTACTAATGGCTGTATAATTTCCTGTTGGAGTTACAACTATGACATTTTTCATGTCATTCGGAGTAAAATATCCAATAGTAATATTATCATTTTCAGGATCATATTCAACAATACCACGTACTAAATTACTTCCTTTTATAAGTACATATTTATTTGTCTCATGATCTTTTGCAATATAACCACTATTTATTCTATACCAAGTTCCATCTATATTGAAACATTGTTTATTTTTAATATAGAATTCACCTTTTATAAATCTACAATTCTTTTTGAGAGCTTTCTCTCCATTGTAAGTAATAATATAATTTTCCATTTATTAGTATTTTGTTAATTTTGTTTGGAGGTTTCTAAAATCGTCAAGTATATCTTCAATATCGTCACCTTTAAGATTTATAGCTAATGATTCATAAGTATCAATCGCATCATCTATAGCATCTAATATAAGTTTAAAGGAATCTACCATAACAGTAACTCCTAAATCTTCTTCATATTGTTTGTATGCTCTATCTACAATTGATTCTTCTTCATCAGAATTATATTCTTCTACACATTTTTTACATAGATCTGGATTGTCTTTCCATGCTTCACATGTTTCACAATCAACCATATTCCATTTGTCTTTATTCTTTTTTACAATTTTAAGATTTGTTGGTAAAATAATTGAACTTGCTTCTTTTTCTGTACTATTTTTATCTTCAGCATAAACTATACTTTTAATCTGTTCTAGTTTTTTATCAGAAGTTTCTGAAAAATCATATACAAGTGGATCAACTTCTCTCTTTAGTATAAAATCATTTAAAGAATATAAAACTGATTTTTCATCTACTGAATTAATTTGACCAGTATATACTCTAAAATCTAGTCTTGAAAAAATTGGTTTAAAATTTCCATCAAAGAAATAATATCCAGCTTGTTTGAAAATATTTGTCCAATGATTGGGTTTTATAAATCCTGCAAAGTTGCCAATTTCATTATATCTCCAGAAAGGAAATAATGAGTATTTCTTTAAATTATCTGAAAGTTTTAATTCCCACCAATTTCTTTGTTGATAAAATTCATCAACATCATTTATCTTTGCATCATTGATGATCTTTAACATTATTTCATACGATACTCTATTTTTCATCAAAATACCATAGATAAATGATAATTCAAAATGTTTATCACGACTAAATTTAATTGATTCAACAATAGGCCATCCCCAAGCATCTACTATATATGTACCATGTGCAGGTTCATCATTTATATGAAACAATCCTTTATAATATCTTATAGCTCTTTTAGTTGCATCATCTCCATAAGAAATAGGATGTTTTGAAAAAGTATTATGCACACTATTAGAAGAACCAGAAGAATATGTTACAGATTTAAACATTGGTTTAATAGTAGTTCGATCTATTTCCAAAAATTCAATAACTGAATCTCCTTCTAATTTATATAATACATTATATCTAAATTCACAAGGAATTATTTCTTTTTTGGGAACAGATATACTTTTTAAATGATTTATATCTGATGAAATAAACGTACCTTTTCCTGGAAATGTAAGGTATGCAAGAGGTCTTTCATCTGTTAAAGTTGTAGAATTTTCAGTAACTTTTGATCTACCATGAAATGCATATAATACATTTGGTTCATCTTTTTTGTTTATTACAAATGCTCCAGATCCTTCATATTCACCAAGAACTTTCCATCCAACAGTATCTATTAATTTAGCAATAGCTATACTATCGCTTTCCCCAGTTATTAATTCAATACTATATTTTTTGGATAATTCACGATAATTAGTTATAGTACCATTATGTGCTTGAACCAATAATACTTCTTCTGTATTAAAATCTAATAAAACAACAGGTTGAGCATTTACAATAGTGTCATGTCCTACAGATGTTTTTCTATCATGTCCTATTATTACAGGATACTTTTTTAGTTTTAGAGTATTATGTAAATCATTCTCTACAATTAACTTTTCATATTTCGCAGTATTACCTATTCCCTTGTACCAAGAATCGTCATAATATAATCCACATGCATCCCCACCACGATTATCATTGTACATTCCAAGGATATTAAATAGGTCTTTTCTGAAATATTTAATGTCTTTTCCTACCCACGCAAAAATCCCACAACTCAAAACGGAAAAATTAATTTTAAAAATGTAATTTACAAATATTCCTATTATTAGATATATTAATATTATATTATACAGTTGCATATATTTTATATTTATCATTAAACAATTGTTCTCTGTAACTCAATTGAAGATCTTCATAAATATTAGCTTCAAATGTTACAGTATCTTCAGAAATAAATTTAACCACTGGTTTATCTATAGCTAAAACTGAAGAAGCATTTCCATAGTCTTTTAAATATGATAACATTCTACAAACTTGTTCTATAACCCATGGAAGATATTGTTCGTCAACAAAAAATCCCCCTAATGACCTACATTCAACACCATATGAAGTATTACGATATTGGCCAAGTCCCCCATAATTTTCAAATCTACGTCTATCGGCTTTAATTTCTAAAGACGGAATTATAACAAATATATCAAAAGCTTTTGCTATAATTTTATTAAAAATTTCTTTTGTAAAAGGATTATCTGAAGTAAGTTCGTATCCAATATGTATATGAAATCCTGCAGTTCTGAAATTTTCTGATGATAAGTCATTAGCTCTGTGTTCATTATCATCCCAAGCATTAATATAGGGACTACATCCAAACATAAGTGCTTCAGGATGTGTAAGAAAATGAGGAGCTATATCTAAACAATCATCATGATGAACAGTTAAAGTAGAATTAATATAAGAAAAATATTTATTTATTCTTGTTTTTAATTCTATTAAATTATTCATAAACTTAACAGGGTCTGACGTTGGTGGAACATTACCTTCTACTAAAATATTATCTTTTAAAATATAAAAACCATTTCCTAAACTTTGAGGAGAATGCTTATCTCCTTTAATAAATGGAATTGCTGATAAAATAATATTTTCATTTTTGTTTTTAAGAAAATATTCAGGATCACTTCCAAATGTTATATTCTTAATCATTTTTTAAACTTTATTTGTTAAATATTCTTTAAATTTTTCAATTGATGTAAATTTACTAGTGCTACGTATACCACTAACATGATTTATTGTTTCAAATTCAATTTTTTCCAAAGCTGAATCTTCTACAATAATATCACACGTTGTTATATGATGTAAACTTAAGTTTTTAAGCTTTAATGTGGATATATATTCAAATAAAGACTTATATTCATTATATATTTCTATTACTCGATGAAAAGCTCTTCTAGAAACTATTGTATTGTCTGAACCAGAATCAGTCAAAAAAGATATAAACTGTTTAGATTCTAACAATATTTCAGAATCTTCAAAGAAACTTCCTTTAATTTTAACTTTTGGAATAATTACAACATTATAACTATCAAAAACAGTATTAAAATTTATATCTTTTTTTAACTCCTTAAGATACTCTTTTTTTTTTCTAAAATATATGAAACCTAATGTATCTAATTGATTTTTACCAGTTAATGCTCTATGATTTCTTTCCTGAAAAGAATGAGCTATTGCAAATACATCTTCTATTGGAATTTCTGGAAAAAGTCTTCTCAAATTTACAGAAGCATTAATAACATTATCATATTCATACCATAAATATCTGATAAGAGTATGCATTGCTACAAAATGTTTATTTGACATAAACTTACCAATCTGAAAACATAGGTAATTTTGATTCCATTCTTCTTCAGATATGCTGGAAAATTTATAATGTGGATTGCTTATATCACTTACAGCAGGATTATTTATTTTTTTAATAGGAATATCTAAAAATTCCGAAATTAATAATAAATATTCTTCTATTATTATTGGATCTTTTAACGCTTCGTTTTTTATTTCATTTATAGAAATCAACTCAAGGACAATAAAATCATCATTAGAGGTTTCATCATCAGGAACTGTAATGCTTTTGAACCAAGAACCTGATGTTTCACAACATCCAAAAGCTTTAAAATTAAACTGTTTATCAGTAGATTTATATTTGTATAAAAAATAACTATCTGTCATTGCTTTTATTAATTATTATATTTCTAATTTCGTTTCTATATGTTTCAATTCCAATATCTCCCAACGCAGGAGCACTATTTACTTCACATACTATATAATCTGGGTTGCTTCTTGATTGTACTCTTATATCTACAGCACCAATGTCAAGACCAACTGCTCTTACTGCATTTATGGCAGAAGCTTCAAGTTCACTCCAATTATCAGGTCTTTGAAATAATTCATGAGCTTCTCCTACCCAATTACAGTTAGTAGAATTAAAAAACCACCTCTCGGTGGCATCAGATCTTCTAAGTTTTCTCCATGATAAGAATACATGATCTCTTGTAGTATGTAATCGGTATTCACGAGCATAATTATAGAATTTCTCTATAAAGTAACCACTCAGATGGGTTGTACGAAATGTTCTTAATTGTTCTTCATTTTCAATTAATCTCATTCCATGCCCTTTAAAACCTACTATTTGCTTTCCTACTAATGGAAATTCTAATCTTTCTGGAATTTCAGATATTCTCCACCACTCAGCTTGTGGTACATCAAATCTAGAGAAGCATTCTTTCATTCTAAGCTTATCTCTACTGTTTTCAATACTATCTACTGTATTAACCTCTATAATGTCTCTACGGCCAGGAAAACAGGCTTCAGTGGCAGTTCTAGATCCGAGTCTTACTACAGAACGTCTAGGAACAATAATACTCCTTCTAAGAGGAGCAGCAGTTGGATTTTTTGTTCTTACTTGTGCGTACATTATATAAATTTTAAATTTAAAGATTTAGTAATTTTTGTTACAAATTCATATTTAAATGGGCCTTCACATAGTTTTCTACAACTATCACATATAGTACAAAATAATTTTTTCATATTATTTATATTTATTAATCATACCAGCAATATAAATGATTAGCAATACAAATAAATTCATCAGCATCTCTAAATAAATTTGAAAATTGTATTAATGTATCTATTTCAATTTCTGAATTCACTTCTATACCTTCTATAGTTACCCTATAATCAGATCTAGATTTATCTACAACATATCCATGAAAGTCTCCAGTAAAACCATTGTTTTTTATAAATTCATAAAATTCTTTGGCTGTTGGAGAATTGTTTTGGGAATCTTCTAAATCAATAAAATTATTTTTAATCAATTCTTCTAAATCCCATATACCTAAATGTTCAAAATGTGCAATTCCTCCCATATATTTTGGAAGATTTTCCTTAAATATAATTTTATCTCTAAGTTCTTGATTTATATTTAATTCTTTCATATTCATATTATTTTTATTTTATTAAAAAACATACCTACTAATTTAATTCCAGATTCTTCAATTAAAAATTCTATATCTGGATTACTTATACAAGTTATTTTATACATATGAGTAAATCCATTTTCATGTACATCATAATTATCTATTATAAATTTTTCATTGCAATCTTCAATATAATTATACCATCTACTCCAAGAATTATATTGTTGATTTTTAAAACCCATAGAGATAAAATATTTTCTATACCTTGGATATGTTAATCCACCATTTATAATTTTTACTATTTGTCCTTCTCTGTATTTAAAAGGTTTCATAACTTCCTTTATATTTTCTCCAGTTAACAACACCATCTGTTTCAGGCACTAAGGCATGTTCTCTATAGTAATTATCTCCTAAAACATATACTTCAGATTCTCCAAAAGGTGTTTGTATTTTTTGTTTATCATAGAAATGAGGATAACCTTCAAGATGTTCTATACTTCTATATACATCGTCTGTTACTTCATACGTCTCTACAAATACCTTAGAATCTGATTTTTCATCAGGAATGAGACCAGGAAATCCTCCTAGTGATACCATTACAAAACCACCATTTAAAGTATGTTCTCCTAATAACTTGGAATTAGGATTGTTAAGATGCCAATGCCAATTTCCAAGTCCTTTTAAAAGACTTCCATAAACTGTTACTAATTTCTTCATTTATATTATTTTTAATTTAAAATTATAAGATTTTATTAATTTTAAACCTCTTTGATCTATTAAAAATTCTCTTCGTGTTATTAATCCAACTATTTTATATAATATTATTTTAATTTCTTCATACTGATGAGGATGTTCAATTAAATTTGTTATTTGAAATAATTCAGTTTCTTTACTAGAATAGTTATTCCATTCATTTATTTCTTCATTTTTAAAATTAAATAATTTAAAGATTATATCATACCTACCATATGTATATTCTTTCTTTGTAACTTTAACTATATCACCTAACTTAAATATCATAATATTTTAATTTTTTAAAAGAATTACATGAATATTGTTTTAGTAATTTAAAAATATGATAAATATCTTTATTATGTAGATTCCATAATGTTGCATGTATTGTAGAACTATTCATATGATCATTTACTCCATTTAAATATATTTCTAATTCATTAGAAGTAGTATTAATTTCAGAAGATCTTACAGAAGCTACAGTAACTGCAACTACATTATCCTCATCATATATTTGAAATATTTTTCCATGTCCTACATATGGTTTTGGTACTTTTTTTATAATAATTACATCTAAAGAATAATGTGGTGTACCTTTTGAAAACTCTAGTAATATTTCAAAAAGTTTGTCTTTAATTAAATACCTCATCTTATTAATGTTTTTAATAATAATTTAGTCATTTCTTTTCCAAATGTTTTACTATAATCAGATATATCTTTTTTATTATACTCCTTTGGAATTAAAATATAGTCTAACCCCCATTTTCTATTTAATTCTAAACTACGTTTTATTCCAGTAGTATCAGAATCCATAAAAAGAATAATCTTTTTAAATCTTTTGTGTTGTTTTTCAAAATAAGTATCTGGAACAAAAGTAGATTCAGATGTAGGAGCTATTGCAATGTATCCTAATTCATATAATGTCATAACATCCTTTAAGGACGATGTTATTATTAACAATTCACCAAATTTTGGAAGTACTCCTTCTCCTTGAACTACATTTCCTCCATTACTATACCATTTATTTTTAGACAGTGGTTGATATATTTTTCTTCTAAATATACTATCTTCCCAATAATACTCATATGAATAGGCCAATTCTTCAGCTTTATACATATATTCATTAATAGAAAAGTAAGAGATCGGAACTACATTAAACTTGTTCAAAGTTTTATATCCTATTCCAAAGCTGCCCCAATAGGATAAATCTTTTTCGTTCCAATCTCTTCTTTTTATTTTAATAATGGATGTAGTTTTCTCGTATACTATAGTATCATCTAATTCAGGAATTTCAACATTAGTTCCTTCTTTTCCACTTAATCCTAATCCAAAATCATAATTTATTTTTTCAAGAGCATCTCTAAATGAAAGATTATACATTTTCATTACAAAATCTATAGCTCTTAAAGAGTCTCCACCAAAATCTTTAAATAAAAAATCACCTTCATAATATATAATAAATGCACTTGGGTGCTTGTCTTCATGGAAAGGTGATTTAAATGGTTTATTTATTTTTTTAAAATTAGGACAATAGTATTTAAATATACTATAACTATCTATTCTAGATAATAGATTCTCCTTTGATAAATCAGCAGAAATTTCATACATATTTTATTTTTTAGAGCTTCCTGCAGGCATCGAACCTACGACCTTCTGAGTACAAATCAGACACTCTACCAACTGAGCTAAGGAAGCATAGAATATTTAAGGCTTTGTTTATCAGGCTCATACTCCCTGGTCGAAACCCTTACAGGCATGAGGAGCATTTACTTTGCTGGTTGATCGACTTTTCAGCTTATTTGCCAGACCGGTATAATTTAACCTGTTTACCGCTTAGTTCAGGACCTTAAATATTTCAGAAGTATGGGTGGGACTCGAACCCACACCCCCCTGATTAAAAGTCAGGACTCTAATCCAATTAAAGCTACCATACTTACCATAATCAAATTTTAATTATTACTAAAAAGGTAAATCATCTTTCGTAATAGGAGCTGTAGTAGTAGGAACATCTGCAACATCTTCGTCTACTTCTATTTTTTCTACTATATCTCTATCTGATATTCTTATTTTACTCTGTTCAAGAGGAACTTTTGTAGGATCTTCAAACACTACCCCAAAATTAGGAAGTGAAGGATTGTTATTCTTGTCATAAATACATTTTACTCTGAGTTCTTTATTAAAAAGACTATCAGGAATATCGTGTTGTATTTTAAGACAAAATTCTTCAAAAGAATCTATTTTACCAGTTTCATAATTATCAGAAAGCATAGCTCTTGTTAAGCTACGCATTACTCCACTAAATTTACCTTGTTCTTTTGCAAGTTTTTCAGGTGTGTCTATAAAGTTACCCATTTTGGGCTCAAAGTAGGACTTTCTTGCTATACCTCCATCTTTATCTTTCACCTCCAATGTTAACCACTTAGCCTTCTCAGTTTTTCTAAACTCGATACGGTTAAGATATCTACCTTCACTAATTGCATTTTCACTCGTAATAACCATTGGCTTATAAGCCCCACCTTTTTTTACTTCATAACTCATACTGTTTCTGTTTTTGTAAGTTTAACTATCTCTTCAACACTTTCTACATCATTTGATTTACCAATAACATTTTTTTTAAACGTTATCTTAGTTATTTTATGATAAATTCCATTTACTCCATAAATGTCTTTAAGGGCTTTCATATCTCCAACAACATTCTCTTGGTATGCCAATTTAAATTCTTCAGCTTTGTCTCCAAAAACTTTTTCAAATGATTTAATAACATCATCTGAAATACTAACGATACCATGCGGTTCTTCATCATTAATTATTTCTATTGATCTTACTTTATCAAGTGGAAAAATTTCTTGTAAATATTTATTTTCTTCTTTATCAGAACCGATACTAGATCCTTTAACATTAATGAGATAAAGTGCTTTTTCATCTGCACCTTCTTCTTTTAAAGGTGCTAATATTATTATTTTAGCATTTCCAGAGTCAGCATCTAAACTCTGAAGAGCTTCTTCATTTAAAATTAATATTTTTTTTTCTTTGTCAATTGTTAGTTTACTAAAATATTCCATAGTCTATTTGTTTATAAATATTTGATCCCAGTTATGAATAAAACCTTTTTCTGTTTTTTCAACAAGAACAAATTCTTTGTCAGCTAAATGTTCAGATCTTGCTCCAACTATAAAATCGCTACCACCATTAAAATTAATAATAGTTTGATTACCTTTTCTGTAGGTATACCCAATAGCATCAGCTCTTGCTGCAATAATCTTTTTGAGTTTACCACTTAAATCAAGTTCAAATTCATACATTTCTTTTCCTTCTTTGTCTATTTGTTTCTCATTACAGTGTGCAACAAGAATCAAACAATCACATAAAGGAGTAAACATATCAATAATATAATTAAATGCCTGACGCCAATATGTCCATCCTGCACCCTGTGGAAGCCTTCTTATATCATCTCCTGTATAAGCTTTTCCCATAGGAGTGCTTTTATAAAATTTAGCAGCAAGAGATTGAATAATATTATCTTCCATTGCAGTAGCTGTATCCAAAGTAATATATTTATATGGATTTCCAGCAGCTTTTATAGCTTCATATATTTCAAATAAGTCTCTTGTTGTTGCAGCATTTACTACAAGACCTGATACAAAATCAGCTCCTCTATCTTCCATTTCAATTATTAGATTATTCTCTAATAGAGACATTGCTGTAGTTTTTCCCCCTACCTTGGGTTTCCCAAAGATTACCATAAATTTGGGATTTTGTCTTAATACTTTTCTTTTTTCTGTTGGTAGTTCCATTTTACATTTTTATTGATTTAACCTTATTTTCTATCATATTATACACTTCTTTATTATCAATCATCCGTCTTGGTAATTCAATAAATTCATTACATGCTCCATTAAAGAACAACTGAACCTGGACATTGCTCAAACCATCACGGTTGAGGTTTAAATATAATTCTCTATGCCATCTTCCTATTTTATTTAAATCTAATCCTTCATATTCAGATAAATTATAACTTGTAGGATTAAACAAACTTAACATTATATTTGTATCTCTTGAAGTTAATCTGCAATCAGCTAAACCATCAGGACTAGGTCTTATTTTTTCTATTATAGAATTACCTCTATAATCAAATTGTTGTTTACCTGAATCTGCTGATTGTTGCTGAACAATAACAGGAGTGTATCCAAATTTATCTCTAAATTCCAAACATTTATATGCTGAATAATCATATATAGCGTCAAATAAACTGTTTCCTTTATTTGGAGTAAGCAAGGATACGTGATCTACTATAATTATAACATATTCATCTGGATTATCTGGAAAATATTCTCCTGTTTTTTCATTTAATCTGCCATGAGTTAATGCATAATGTTTTACATAGTCATATATATCATTTGGACTTCTTATATTATCTATTAATGTTACTGCTTCCTCAAAATCTTTTAACCATATTCTAAATTCTGTTGACTCTATTATATTAAGAATTCTTTCATCTAATATATAATCAGCAAATGTTGATTTAAGATGTTGAGGAGAAATAACAATATTGTAATCTCTATTTAATTTATAAGACATAGCTTGATATATCTTACTTTGACGAGACATTTCTAAAGAAAAATATAAGATTCTTGGTATTATATGATGATTTTTATTACGTAAATACCATTCAAATGGTTCATACACAAATAAAAAATCACATAATTGAGATTTACCTGCTTTTGGATTAGCAGATATTAGATACATTTTAGCTTGTTCTACACCTGGAACTATAGTTGAAAAATTACTAAGACTCCAAGGTATTGCAATTAATTCTCCATTTAACCTTCTTTCTCTATTTTTACGAATTTGTGATAATACAGAATTTGCTATCATAATCGTATATCTTTAGAGGATATTGTTGGAGATGGTGTATTAAGAAGATATTCAAAATCTTCCCAAGTTCCATTATTTAACCATGTTTCTGCATTTCTCATCCATTGCAGACTATTTGTGTTTGTTCTATGTTGAATCTCTGCTTTTAAACATGCTAATATATGTTTTTGTGTTTCTAATCTTCCTTTAGTAGCAGTATCCCATTTATGTTTCAGTTTTTTACCAGCTACTGTTTCAGATTTAGCTGGACTTAAAATTCTAACTGCTCCATTAATGGGATCTACTACTCTTGTCGGAAAAGTTGTTATAAATTCTGCAAATAAGTTTTCTGGCGGGACAAAAAAATCAAATCCCTTGTCTGTTAATACATAAACTTCTTCTTCTTTTCTAATGTAACCTTTTCTTTCCAACTGCTCATAAACCTTTTCATTTATCTGTATATTTTTATATATTACTTGATTGTAAATACTAAATAATATAAGATATTCGGTAAAGGTTAAACCCATCTCATCTAACTCATCAATGTTACACGAAAATTCCATTTCTATTTCTCCATAATTGTATTTAATTTGTTTTTAATCCATTCTGTTGAATCTATATCGTATAAATCTTCTGGATGCCATTGTACCCCAAATATTGGCAAATCATTATGCCAAAAAGCTTCAATTGTTTCATCTTTATGATGTAACAAAGGTATTAATCCATCTCCTAATATATCAATAGCCTGATGATGTCTGCTATTTACTTTAAATACTGCTCTGCTTTTATCCTTATAATCAAATACTGGATGTACGGCATCATAAGGGTTATCCTTTGTATTAGTTTCATGATACATATTTTGTATTAATGTTCCATGTAACAAAGTATTAATACTTTGGAATCCTCTACAGATTGCAAAGATAGGTGTTTTTTTTGATATATACAAGGGTAAATGATGAATATCAAAATATTCTTTTAATATATCAGGAGTACCAGTATTAAAATCAGGAATAGCCCCATATCTTTCAGGATTTACATCAGCTCCACCTGGGAGTATTAATAAATCAAGATCTTGGATAGAACTAGTTTGAGATAATATAATTATTTCTCCACCCAAAACAGATTTAATATACTCAGCATATGAAAGAGGGATACCCAGTATATCTCCCCTGATTGAACCTACTATTCCTACTTTCATTTTGGCAAGATATACGTTAAACGATTTTCTTTTATGGAGCTATAAGTTTCTGTTACAGAAAAAAAGACAATTTTATAATGGTCTCCTTCATCTGTTTTAGATTTGACTTTCATCAAATTGTTATATCTCCATGAATTTTTTGAAATAGTATATGTCTCTTCAAATAATTCTTTTGTTTTATTCATCTTTTTTTAAATATCTGTTCCATATTTCTTTTCTTTCTTCTTTAGAAAAATGAGAAGCCATTAAAGCTCTAGATAAAGCAATTTTACGACCTTTCGCTTTTTCAAAAGTATCTTTTGATGAACATATTGCTACTTTTTCAGCAACTACTTGTCCATCTTTATCAATTATTACAGCTTTTGTAGAAACAGGTGTCTTGGTATTATGACCATGAGAATCTATATGATATATATAATTATGCTGAAACTTTATTGTTAAACCGTTAATTCTAAACATTTTATTATTTATTTAATTTCTAAAAAACTCTGCAATGTCAATAAGCCAAACAGCTATATCGTTTCCGCTATTAGGATTTTCTTTTGGGAGAGATCTGAAACAACCATATGTATTAGTAACTTTTTCAGTAAATACTGAAAATATTGATGAATCAGGACTATTTGTAGTAAGCATATAAAATGGTTCACTATGTTCTTCAGAAATATAATCTAAAACACGAATCATAATAGCATTAAATAATTCAGATTCAGTAACAGATGTAGTTTTAATAGTAGAAGTATTAAGATCTCTTATAATAGAACTGGTTAAATCTGCAATATTATTCATTCCATCAAGTTCTAATATCCCGCAAGTGTTTTGTGCACTTTCAACATAAACATAACTATTAATTCTATTATTATATACTACTTGAATAACACGTTCATCTTCATGTTCTCCTGAAACTGTTATATTTAATCTATCTAAAATATCATTTAATGATAATATAGTTTCACTAACTTCTGTTTCTTCAGTAACTTCACTGAAATATTTTTTATGATACTTGGATTTAACTCCAGCATCATTTACTACTTCAGCGAAATCACCATCAAGCGTTCCTTCATAATTTTTGCCAATTGTAAGATTTTTAAATTTTGGATTTTTTGAATTACATTTAAGCATTTTATTTAATTTTTAAATTTATAGTTTATTTTAACATCCGTTTCTCCACCTCCTGATTGAACAGCTTGTCAACTGCGTCCCAAATCTTATCTAAGAATTGGCGATCGTTATCCACCATCCAATGATCCAAATCCGCATTTAAGACTGCCTGCTCAAATTCTTTGCGGAGTTCCTCTGGTATTTTCTCTTTCATCTCACCGTTTGTTTTAAAAACTCAAGCAACTTTTTTCTGTCCTCCGGCTTCATGAGAAACTCATCCCAATCTCCATATCTCGACTTATAGCCGAAGGTGTACTTAAAGGCACGCCATAACCTCCAAAGTAAGCCGTGACGGGTAGTAAGATGTATTTCAAAATATAGCTCATCACTCTCGGGTTCATGCCAAACATGAATCTGATGTTCGTATGAATTGCATTCGCAAATCATGATTGGGAGTTCGTCGATCTTCTCTTTCATCTCTCGGTGTTTTTATTTTCTATCCATGGTTTTATATGTTAACCTTTAGTGTACATATAACATAGTTATAGCCAATTAAGGCATAGTCAATTCAGGTAGTTCTCGTAAAACCAAAAAAGCCTCTGGAAAAATATATGGGGTTGTCTTATATGTCCCATCTTCCTGTTTTAACGATAACTTATAACAATGGTCATCAATACTAATTTGACATCTACCACCGTTTTCACTTTCTAATGTTGCAACTGGTGTAAATTCTACTCCGTTATTTAAAACGGCTTTTTTGTCTGTTTCTACTTTTTTATACATAGTTTTAAAAATTAACTGGCTATAACAAGCAATATAAAACAGTTGCCAGAAACTGCATCTATATTGTGAAACGAACTACAAGGCAACCGTTTCATATTGCCGACCGTTAGGTGCAAGCGCTGCCGCTAACCATCTGTGTTTTTGATTGCGGCTTCAGCGATTGCTAATACCTCCCACAAACTCCCTGCTATTTGCTCCGCATCTGCCTCACTGTCAATTAAACTCCAATACTGTCTCATCTGATTAAACGCCTCCCTCAGTTCATCCCGCTGCCGAAGTAGCTCAGAGGGTAGTAAGCCACACTTCTGGGCGGTGTTACCGGCGTCAATGATTAATATGGCATTAGACTGCAACTCATCTTCAGGGCTACCCCACTTCATTAAATGCCCAATAATAGTTTCTTCTGTTTCAATTATGCCGTCTGAAAAATGGTCACGATACTGCCATTCTCCCTTTGTTATTCCAAGTTCTTTCATTGCTTTATGTTTTTAAGCCATTCAACTCTTTCTTCATCAGTTGTTTTCTCAATAAAATTTACAACACAATCCATATCAACCTTCGCATTATCCATCATAAATTGTATCATAAATTCTGTTGATTTGTCCTCATCATCACAGTATTGCCATGCAGCAAGGAGTTTGTTTCTTGTTAGTTCTTTCATGGCTCGTTAGTTTTAAAAATTTCCATTTCTATGTCACATTGATTTATGGTGATTCCTTTTTGTTCAGCTTTTTTGATAAAACAATCCAAGCATAAAGAGCCTCCTGTTTCATCTGTAACGTTCATAACCTTTTGCCATAATTCATCTTTTACTTGCCATCTTATCCGAAAACTATTACCACATATTATACAGCTTTCGTATTCCCATGTAAATGATTCGATTATAAATCGTGGAATATTCCGTATTCTTCTGATAACTCGCAACATCCCTATTTTCTTCATTGCTCGTTCTCCTTCCAGTATTCATAAAGTTCATCAATAGTTTGTAATTTACGTCCTCCTATATGGATGTTATCATTGAGTATATACTCCTCATTTAATTCACCGAAGAATATCTCCTGATCTTTAATCAGCCACTCAACAAATTCAAGCGGGTAGCCTGCATCTTTCTTTTCTACATAGTGTTCGCTGATGAGGGCGGTGAGGTCGGAAAGAAGCCTGTCTCGCTCCACCTCCCTCCATTCGTCAAGTCTTGATCCAAAAAGCGGAAACGTCTTCTCAACTATCTCTCTGAGTTTATCTGATGGTGTCATGGCTCAATAGTTTTAAGTACAAGGTTGTCATCATCATCAAAAGAATAGCAGTCAGGGCAATAGTATTTATCATCATCGTTATACCATCCGCTTTCACAAGCCGATTCCCTTGCTCCTACTTCATCGCTCCACGCACAAATACCAGCGTCTTCATCATCGCACTGTTTGCCACAGTTATCGCAGAACATTGCAAACATTGTTACTTCTTTTATCATTTCTCTCTGCTTTTAAGGTATTCATTAATATTGTAGTGCTTTGATATTACAACGTCACTATGCGAACATAACCATGTATCATACTTTATCAGCTCGATTTCTAACCTCTCCTCCACCATCTTATCGGCTATCTTCTGGGCGTGGAGGGTGGCATCATGGCGTAAGGAATAACCCGCAGATAATGAAAATTCATTTATAAGAACCGCCAATACATCAATGGCTTCACTATTCCACCATCTTTCATTTTTGAATTGTTCCCATTGTGTTACCAGTGTTTTTATCTCCTCTGCACCCTCGGCTGTCGGCTGGGGCTTGTTTTGGAGGGCGGCAAACTCGTGCATGGCATCCAACGCAACGGTTCTGGGTACTACATGGAGAGGGCATATTATCATACTCATGTCCATATACTTTTGAAGTATCTCCTCTGCCGTGGCCGATGATGTGGGCTTCTGCTGGGCGGCAAACTCACGCATGGCTTTTAAAGCTCCCATAAATGTAACTAAGGACGTTCCATCACTATTTATTGTGTGAACATATTTATGTAAAATCTCCTCCGCACCCTCGGCGGGAGGGAGTGGCGTTTCTTTACCGGCTAATTCCATTGCTTTTAAAACAACATCTTCCCGGTAATATCTTGCTCCATTTTCTACTGTTATGCTTCTCTCATTCGGAGAAAAAAACAGCATCGCATCTGTAAGTAATTCTTCTCTTTTCATCTCTTGTGCTTTACCCGCTCGGAGTTGGTCATGTCAGCGTCCTCCATTGCATTTAGCAACTTTAGGGCGTAACGTTCTTTTGTAATTTCATTTTGCTCCATTGCAGTTGTTGTTAGTGATTATCCAAACACGTTGAACTTCCTTACTACCCACCTTGCAACGGGAGGGCAGAAAGAAGTGATGATGTACATGATGTTCTTCAGGCTCCGGTCACTCCGGTAGAAGTAATGCCTTGCAGCCTGATAGTCTTGCATCTTGTAGAAGTATTTACCATATGAGGCAAACAGCCGACGGATTCCGGCCTTATCACCGTCACGCCTGAGTTGATCGTAGATGATTGAGAAATCCCTGCGGCGGTAATCGCCGTCGAGACTGAGGTTCTTGCCGTCAACCCACCGGATAACACACGGGGATATCTCTTTGCAGTTGCGGTTTTCTGTTACGTCCAGCACCCACTGGTAGTCACACTGCGGGTCTGAAAACAGCGGAACGTCATGATTGACGACCATGATTGAGCTGATGTACGGCCATGCCATGCTTTTATTCCAACTCCTTACGGCACGATGAATAGATGAACTCATAACCTTGTTTGATTTGTTCAAGTTGTTTCTCAATCTTATTAGGCAGCCACTCATCGTCCTGATCCAAGAATGCAATCACATCCCCTGTGGCTCCCTGTATGCCCCGGTTGCGTCCGGCGTTTGGCCCTCCGGTGTTTGTCTCTGAGGCTAAGATGCGGACGTTAGCGTACAGACGGGCGAACGCTATAGAGTTGTCGGTTGATCCGTCGTCACAGATTAGTATTTCGTAGGTGTGGCCCTTCCGCCACGCTGTCTGTTGCCACACAGAATGTAACGCCCGGACGATCTTGCGCCCTGCGTTGTACGTCGGAATAACTATGCTTACTTTCATTGTATGAATTTTTTTGGCATCTTTTATGCTGCTTTTCACATTTAGTTGTCCTGCCAAGATTTGAACTTGAACTCTTCTCATTCAAAGTGAGACGTGTTGCCAATTACACCACAGGACAGCACCATTAAAATATTTTCTTCTTGAATAGTATTTTGCTATCAATTAATCGTTCATTACTAAAGAAAGATGATTCAAGTTTTTTTAATGCCATCTTATCAACTTCAGCTTTAGATAGATTAGTATTACATTTAACATGAATATCTTTTTCCCCTTCTTTCGTAATAAATGAAGTAGGTATACCATTTGGTGATTGTATTTCATATTTAAACTTATAAAAATACAACATCTTTTTTTCTTTTGGTTCTCTTCTTAAACCAGATATTTCATCTTCATGAACAATTGGGATATGTTTAGATCTAGGTTTAGATATTTCACCTAATTCAATCTCCCTCATTCTTATGTGAGTCGGAATACTCATAATTAAAATAATTTTAATTGTTGATCGTGATTAAATTTAACTTTTCTATTTAATTCATTTGATAAATTATTAATAGATTGCTCTAACATACCTTTTTTAGCCTCTCTAATCAATTTCATTAACTGAGTAAGGAGAAAGTCCTGAATTCGTATAATATTGTCTCTAGAGTAATCTTTAGTGGCAAAAATTAAAGATACCGTATAACGATATTTTGTTTTTTTACATCTTTTACCCAAATTTTTTAATACAATATATACATCTTTAGATATACATAAACATACATGTATTTTTAAGCATGAATTAGTAAATTCTAATTTTGTGTTTGGATAGAATAAATTAGTTTTTGCTTTCATAATACTTTTAATAATGATTTATCAATACTTAAATGAAATTCCGGTAATATTTCTCTATCTGCAATATCTTTTCGAGTAGGACATTTGTTTCCATAATGTAAACCATATGGATAACCACATTTTCTACATAGCTTGCTCATTGTAAAATCAGAATCTTCAAAGTCATGTATTTTATCAAAATATTGACAATGAATTCTTTCTGGTCTATATGGTGTAAACATATTATAATATTTTAATTAAAGTAAGAGATTTATAAAACTCAGGTATTAGATTAGGATTTTCAAACATTCCATATCTATCTTTTTCTACATCCTCTTTTGTTGGACATATGGAAGTATTGCCATTAAGATAATAATGAGGTCCTCTTGGGTATCCACACTTACTGCATAATTCATTTAAATAATGATATCTGTCATCAATTCCTAATACTTTTTCAATATATTTTCTATATTTAATATTCGAAGTATATATTTTAGTTGGGTATGAAGTAAACATATTTTTAAATATTATATTTATAGTTAATACTAGTAGCGGGGGATAGATTCGAACTATCGGCCTTGAGATTATGAAACTCACGAGCTACCACTGCTCTACCCCGCTATCACCTAAAAGTTAATATTCTACTTTCACTCTCGATATACTCACTTTCTTATATCAAATATAAGGATTGTTTTCAACGACCTCAATTTCAATATTATACTTTATTCCTAGGATTTTAATTTATATTATTTCGTATGAATATCCTATACGATCTGGATATAATTCTTTTACCAGACTAACAACATGAAGTCCAATTCTGTTATTTTCAGAAAGTTTTTTCCATTGTTCTGGTCTCATTTTCATAGACGATGGAGCTTCTTCTAAAGCGGCTTCTATAAAATGTTCTTTAAGAATCATTTGTTTAGATACTGCTGAAAATGTTGGCTTTTTTTCAGTAACAATTCCTTCTTTGACACCTTCTGATGTCTTAACTTTGTAATAGTCATACAACCCACGTGAGGTTTGGACACCTCTGAATTTTACAGTCAGTGCCACTTGTTTTTCTGAATTCATTACAGTAATTTTAGTTTGTTTGGTAAAGATAATTTTATAAATCTGCTATGATGATAATAATTTTTCCAACCACTATCTGTTGTAATCCAATAGTGTTTTTCGCCATTTACTTTTTCTATTTTATCTATAGTATATATATTATTTTTAGTAATAGATTTTGCTTTTTTAATACTATATTTATTTTTATTAATATTAAATTGTCTATCATTTATACATAGAATTTTCATAACATTATTATTTAAAGTATTAGGGATAGACATCCTATCCCTCGCACAATGCTATTTCTAGCTACTTAGATATATTACTATAACTAAGGCATATATTATTGCATAATAAAACAATTATAATTAAATCTCTAACCCTAATACACAATAAACAATCAACAATATATGCTGCCACCTCTGATATATATCAGATTTATACTCTCCACCAATAAACAAAATCGGAAACAAATTGGTGTGAAATATCATCTTGTGCGTTAGAACAGACGCACCCCTGTAGACTAGCTTAAAGAGTAGTCTCAGTCTTATAAAATCTTTTAACATATAATGTAAATATGTCAAATATTAGATCGCTATATTCTTTAGATTCATAAAGAACATTTTTAGATCGATATTCCTTAATACGAGTTAATATTAATTCTTTATTTTCAGAAGTGATTTTACAATTTCCTACAAAATAAGAAAATGTCTTCAGATCATTTAACAAAGCTTTTTTACTTTCTCTGTATTTAAGTTCTATATATTGCCCATATATTATAAATAATATAATAGCAATAATCAATAAAATAACAAGAAATGTTTTCATATACATCCTGTTTGAACTCTACAATCATCACAAGCAATTGAAGCATGCACTCCTACTGGATATTTAGCTTTTTCTTCATCTGTACATAGTTCTTTAGTTGAATACCTGTCAGGCATCAGTTTAGATGGACTGTATACATGTATTGTACATGTTACACATTTATCCACAGGAGATTCCATTGGTTCACATGAAAATATACATGCGATAGCTAATATAAACAATAGCTTTTTCATAGTGTTCCAGGATTAGTCCACATTATGTAAGCCACTATACCTGCTGCCATTAACAGCCCTATTACAATCAATGTACTATAATCTTTTTCTTTTTTCATATTTGTAGGTTTTTAAGATTCATCTAAATATAAAAACAATATTCCTACGTCAAGAACTACCATACTAAGTATAGTTATAAATCTAGCTTTTATATCCCAAAAAGATGGATTAGCTTCCCAAGTTACAAAAGCTGTCATTAAATATACTATTATGTTGACAACTAATATTATAACTATAAACAAAAAGAATCTTGACCAATTAATTAAATCATTTTTAGTTTTCATAATATTTTTAATTTAGATAAAGACATAGGTAGGTCTAATACCTCAATAGGCCATACATACCCAGGAATTTCTTTAAGTAATACGTAATAGTCAAAACTATAACTAAGAAATGTATAAATACCACCAAAATATTTAGTCATAGATTTACTTGCTCCTGGATTATTTTTTACATTTTCAAATTCCCAATATGCATCTTCATCAGAAGAGAAGATATATCCTTCTTCAAGACATTGATCAAATGGTTTTATACGTATTTTTTGACCTTTTTTTAATAAAATTGTATCTCGCATCTTATTTTATTTTATAAAAATATACAAGCATATATAGTAATAGAAATAAAAAATAACATTACTATTATTGCGATTATTTCAGCATAATATTTTTTCATTTTTTTATTCTTTTACGTGTATATTTATATTTCAAGATAATATTACATTCTTGAATCATACGCATATCTAATATATGTACCCATGTAAGTTTATCCATAGCATTACAGTTTAGTTAATATTTAAAATGATTAAAAACGTGTGCCCCAGAGAGGACTTGAACCTCCACGACCACAAGAATCAACAGATTTTAAGTCTGTCTCGGCTACCAATTACGACACTGGGGCAAATATAACATGAGTCATACCGCCCTGGATTGGGGTACAAAATCTGGTTCTAAATTGTGTTCAACCAAATAATTTTTAGTCTTCTGAGATATTTGTTAGTTAATGATTGTTCCCGGATTAGACCAGATAAGATAAGCAATAATTATACATAAGGCAATGACTATAAAAGCCATAATTCCTCCTTTTACTGATGTTTTCATATTATTTTCATTTTATTAAATGAAACTGGTTTATACATTTTAAAGAACATTTTAATCCATTCACTAGATTTATATCCTGGTTTATAATAAGAAAATCCTTTACCTTTAGTAGAAATTACAACTTCTCCAGCGAAAAAAAAAGAATCTTTTCCTTCATCTCTTGTCACTTTGACAATATTACCTGAATTAACGCTTTGGACTAAATCTCCTATGTTAAATACTTTATTCATATTCAAGTGCAATTCCAAATATTATTAATACTAATCCAATAAATACAAATGGAACATATATAGGCTCTGCTATAAATCCAAGAATAAAAGCTATAAAACCTATTATTGCTAGTATACGATTTTTCTTTTTCATATTATAGGTTAATTTATCCATGATTATGTATGTTTAATTCTACGTACTTTTCCATTTGGATTACGAAAGAGCTTACATTCAGGATTAGCTACATATCTGTTTTTTTCATATTTACTACGGATAATCTTTCTTTCTTTATCTGTAGTAGCGAGAGCCATAAGTTTCTTACCTTTCTTAGTAAGATACTTCTCTTTGAAAATTCTAGCAGGAGCAGTGTGTACTGCCTGCGTGTAAGGCTGAACATCAAACGATGTGCGATTAAGACGTGATTCAACACTCTCAATCTTTCTGTTTTTTCCCATAGGATTACAGTAGTTTAATTAATATTAATCTTCAAAATCTTTCCAAATACTTATTACTATCAATCCAGCACCTACTCCTAAAAGAATAGGAGATGATGGATCAGATAGAACACCTAATATCATAAATATTATACCTATGGTAATTAGGATTTTATTTGTTTTTTTCATAATATTTTTAGTTTAGGTTATTTTTTGTGAGGCACATATTAGTGTTATCACTACTAAATACTATGAATATTTTTTGTATATATTTTTTATTTGTTCTTTTTCTTTTTTATTCCGAGCAGATACCTCTTTTCTATGATTGATTACTTTTTTAAGTTCCTCATCTTCAAAATTTTTAATATCTGCTAAAGATTTAAATCTAGATATTACATTAGGAACATCTGAGATATATATTAACATATTTGAAAAATAAGGCCATTCTTCAACATAATCATAATCATATTCTTTTATAGTATGCCAAAATATTCCATTTGTGCTATATCTAATAACAGCAAATTTATCTGAAAACCATGACCTACATATTTTTATTTTAAAGAGTCTTTTCATATATTGTATTATTGATTTCAATTTAAATATCTACCCAAGCTATTCACCACAGTAGATTGTCCAATTGCCCATTGCTGGTGGAGTTTACAAGAGATCACAGCCACAATAGATCTCAAGTTAATTGTACACGCTGCGCTACGTGTATGTGGGCTTTCCGAGTAAATGTTTATAAAACTTACGACTTAAATAACAGGCTTGTTCGCCACTAATATTCATAATCATTAGTCGTTTCTCGTCAGGCTAATAATCATCGACAACATTAGTACCTGTTGTGAGGCACATTACAATAATTATGAATATATGAACTTATGTATACTTACCGCTTCATAATAGAACTGTTTTAGTAAAGTTTATAAAAAGAAAGAGAGAGAGAATAAAAAGGACATCGTAAAATATATTAAAAAGGGGGAAGGGAAAGGGTATTCCCCTCTGTATCATTCTCTCTCTCAGTACTTTAGGTGAGTTCTTTGGTGATATAAAGGAAAAAAATAAACTTTGGTTCCGCCTTTAGGAAGGAACCGTAAAGGGAGGAAGGATTGCGTTAGCAATGTTGGCTGGAACAGCCATATATATACATTCTTAAATCTTTCTTTCTCTTTTTATATTACTTTTTCTCTTTCTTTGGTGATATATTGGCCCAATGATACCCACCCACCCTACGACGAAAAAAGGAGCAAAGCTCCTCTTTCCTTAGTCAAGGTATGTAATCTCCACCTCAACTACAGGTGTACTCTTGCGAGCCTGTAGTTTCTTAACTTCGATGGATACAGTATTCTGTGAACCAAAGCCCACAAGTATACTCTTCGAAGGTTTGCCTTTCCATTCACCTTCAACAACTCTGCAGTCACCATTCTCGAGTGCATCTGCGATAGCCTCATCACTCATGTCACCTTTGGCAACAATAAGACCTTCTGAGGTTGGGCAAACTTTGTTGCCACTTTCAACTGTAAAGAAATTCAATTTCATAATTTCTCAATTTTAATTAATACTAAAAAACACTATCGGGTATAACCCAAACACTAATTTCCGTAGGGGTGTAGACTGGAATAGTCCCACTATCCCTCTCCCCCAAAACCCATGGGGGGTGTATTTTACAGGGGGTACTAAATTTTATATAGAAAAAGGGGGGTATTTTTTATAGAAAAATATTAAGTTCTAAAATTGAATCTTAGATTTTTATCAAATAAAGTTCATATATTGCTAATTTTTTATCAAAATATTTGGATGCTATCGAAAAATGTATTATCTTTGCATAAATTTCATTAATGTAGGGTATCCTTACATGGAAGAGAGGGGAGCTTCTCAGCTTATAAAGAGCGGTTTCTCTGAGATTTTAAATTTAAGTACTAATTGTTGGGCACAGATGGCGGTAGTATACGTCCCTGAATTAACAGGAAGAGAACAATTGAATGGAAGTGTCCAGAGGTAGGCAAATAGGTCAGCACTGGTTAGGAAAAAGATTTAAAATTAAGGTAGCTCAGTTTTAATAACTGATGAATTAACTCTCTGTTAAGTAGGGAAAAACTATATAAATAAGTAAAGATTCATTAGTTATGAGGAAAGTAAGTTACAAAGTAGAACAATTAGTATCTACTAATAAAGAGACTGAAAAGAGTATTGCTGAATACTTTAAGAAGCAAGGATATCAAGTGTTTTTTAGATATGCTTCAAAAATCAAAAATAATAGGATATCTTCTAATGATAATATTAGATCCCTTTTTAGAGCTTATGATTCTGGGTACCCAGATCTATTATTAAGAAAAGATAAGCTAATCAGTTTCGTAGAGATAAAATTAGATGGGGATAGTTTAAGACCAAATCAAGTAATATTTTTAGACAAATTAGGAAATACTGAAGATGTAACAGTTTTATATGTTAATAATATAAATAAGGATTTAAGTGATATAAAATTTGAAATACCCAGTAACGATATATTTAAAGTAGATCTTAGAAAGCGGATATCAAGTTTAAAAAAATTAATTAAAAAAAGACACTATAAACCTCTTTGGATAATTGCTGCTCTTTATAATAATTATGGGGATAGATTATTAGAAAAGGAAATATTAGTGGAAGTTGCTTCTAGAACCGGAATAGATAAAAATAAAATAAATTGGTTCATAGAAAAAATTAAAACCGAAGAGATTAAAAATGATGAGCTCAAGCCAGAAGAGATAGAGGATAAAATTGAGAAAGCTTGTAGTTCTAAAAGATTAGAAAATATAAGAAAGAGAAAAGAGAGAATTCTTTTTAAAAAAGGAATACTTGAATTTCCACAATGGGCGGAAGATATTACTGTTAAGGAATTAATAGAAAAATTGAAATAAAAGTTTATAATGTTATCTAAACAGATAAAGTCTAGTAATTCTTATCTAGATTCTGTTAGTAATAAAAATGTAGGGAGAAACAAAAATTTCTCCTTTTTTTTGTTGCATATATTAGAAATATGTTGTACCTTTGTATTGAAATTTAAAATATATGGAAGAAGAAAAAAAGCAAACATTTAATGGCATTCTCGATTGGAATATAATGAAAAGCCATCAAATTAAAGAATTTACTCCTGAGCAGAATAAGGATGTTATAAGAATAACTAGAAACTTTGAGAAAGCTCATTTAAAAGCTTATTTGAAAGGGTATACCCATTTTACATTTCATGGGCAAGTATACGAAGTAAAAAGAAAAACAGAATGAAGAAAATTTACATTGCAGGAAAGCTTAATGATACAGCCGTAGGATACATTAAGAATTGTCACAAAATGATTAAAACGGCAAAGGAAGTAAGATCAGCAGGATTTAGTGTATATGTTCCTTGTATCGATTTTCTAGAAGGATTGGTTGATGGAGGATTTGAATACAATGATTACTTTGATAACTCTCAGCCATGGTTACTTGCGTCAGACGCAGTGTTTCTTACCCCAGGTTGGGGAAGTTCAGAAGGAACTAAAAGGGAAATAGCTCTCGCCAGAGAGAACGACATTCCAGTGTTTGATAATATTAATTCATTGGTAGCATGGGGCCAGGTCTAAAGTATGATACAGGTAAACTTCGTTGGGATCTTCTACCAATGGAGTGTATAGAAGATGTAGTGAAGATACTTAGTTTTGGTAGCACTAAGTACGGAGATAATAATTGGCAAAATGTTACACCTTTTGAAGAGAGATATTTTGCAGCTCTTATGAGGCATATAGTTTCCTGGAGAAATGGAGAAAAGATAGATCCTGAATCAGGATTATCTCATTTATCTCACGCAATGTGTAATTTAGTATTTTTAAGTTGGTATGAAAAAAATAAAATAAATGGCAGTAAAGGACAAAGCTCAGATGAGCAGTTACAAATCGAATTCCAAGAAGACGGGAAAAGCTAATAAAAAAGATAGTAAAAATAAGCATAGTAAAAATTATGTTAAACCATATAATAAACAAGGTAGATAATGGAAAAAATTAAAGATCTTAAGAAATCAATTTTACCAGAAGGGCATATGATTATTGAAATGAAAGAGCCTAAAAAAAGAATGATAATTACGCCTGAAGGAGCAGAATCTCCTGATGCATATGCAATTGTTTTGCATGCTCATGAATCAATTACTGATATAAAAGAGGGGGATATATTGATTAAGATATCAGGTAAGTTTTATGGATGGCCTGTAAAGATGCCAGATGGTACAGAAAAACAATATGGGCTTATTCATAGAGGTGCTGTACAGATTGCTGTGCATCCTGATAATTTTATAGACCCTGATGAACTTGCCTCTAAAATACGACTTTAGTGCTAACAAGAGGTATATATCAATTACAAAAAACACTCGGTCTCGGAGAGAAATATTATAGGGAAGAAGAGACAGATAAACAAATTGTTATTACCCTCGCAGTACCTGGTGCTCAATCAACAGAAGTATTTAAGATATTAATGTCCAAAGAGCATTTAAAAGTGGTATTCGAGGGTAATCACTTTTGTGATCCTTTTATATATGTTTATCCTTTACCGAGCAATATTAACAAAATTGAGTCATTGGCTACATTAGAGGATGGTCTTTTAACAGTACTAATAACAAAAAATTAGGATATTTAAAAATAATTTTGTATCTTTGCACAAATGGAAAATTTTAATGTTATATATGAATACGGAGAATCGCCTCTAAAAAAGGCAAATAAACTTGTGGTTGGAGAACTTTATGCGACTTCAAATGGAGATATAGTCTTATATGATGGAGAAGAATTTAAGACAGCAATAGAGTCGCCTTTAACGCCAATACAGGGAAATACTGTGGAAAACTTAACAGAACTTCAGTTATCCCTGTATTGGACGTTAATTAAAAACAATAAGAAATATGATGGAGATAACTAGAGAAGACAGTCTTTCTTTTAAATTAACTAATACTTCTGAATTTCCTACATTGTCAGTGTTTATGGGGATAATGGATAAAGTTCATAAGGATGCATCTAAGAAAGGATTCAGAAATGGATATACAAAAGAAGAAAGATTTTTTTTAGAAAATTTTATAAGGGAGTTGAAAAATGAAGTTGGCAATAGCAACGGATGATAGGAAGTTTTTTAGACAAATATTAGAGGTGTTACATAGTTTTCCACCTCTTGATAAACTTCGCAATAAGGAACTTGACGTGTTATCTAGTATAATGTATTATAATTATTTATATAAGGATCTTGAAGAAGATGTTCGGTGGAGGGTTATAAATAATAAAATTACTAGAAAAGAGATAAGAGGATATATAGGGATGAAAGAAGATGTGTTTAATAATAATCTATCTCTTATCAGGAAGACTGGATTAATTGATAACACAGGTAGATTAGTTACAATGCTTCAAATATTTCCTGGAGATACATATAAAATAGAATTTAACTTTAATATAGAGAAAAATGTTCTTAGATGATGAGCTTGTCGATGAGTTCTTTTCTACAGAATATGAAGATGTGAAAAAAGTAGCATTGTACATATTAGATAGTTCTGGTAATGTAGAAGATGTATTAATAGATTTAGATGAAATACTTAACTATGTAAAAAAATTACATGAGAAGTACCCAACTGTTAGTTAGAAACATCATAAAAGAAGTAGCTGCTGAAACAGGTAAATCATATCAGCTTGTCGAAGATATCTTTTATCATCAATTTGAATTTTTAAGAGATTGTATGGAAACTGGTGATAAGGCAAATTTAGATTCTTATCATAATATATTATTAAAACATCTTGGTACATTTTATTTTTCTGAAAAAGTAATACTTGCAATAGAAAATGCTAAAATTAGAAAACAACAAAATCTTGATAATAGTGGAGAAGATCAAGAAGAGGAATTTGATGATTGTGAGGATTAATCCAAGTAATAGTAATAAATTAAAGAGATTAAAGTTATTATGAATGAAAACATGATTGAAAAATGGAATAGTTCTAATAATTTTTGGGAGACTTTTCCACATTTTCGAATTATAGATCTATTTGATAAGTTTTATAAAAAAGAGAAAAATAAAACATTTTCTTCTAATATAATGTGGGCGATAGCATTTTGTGTTAAGAGAGATTCCCCGATGTATAATTTACCAAATAAGTGGGAACTTGCAGCTAAGGATATTGTAAAAAAGGATATTAATTGGGATGATTACGACGACATTGTTAGTATGTTTAAACAATCAGTACTTACTCAAGCAGAACGGTCTCTTTTGGCATGGGAGGAATTGATGTTCAAAAGAGATAAATACTTGAAAACACAAGATTATTACTTTGATAAATATGCCACAAACGACAATGGAGATAACGTTTTGACAAGAACAGGTCAATTTGTCACAATCAAAGGTACAGCTGAACAATTAGATAAAGCTTTTAGTACTACTCCTAAAATGTATTCTGATTTCCAAAAAATAAAAAAGGAAATAGAAGAGGATGAAATTAAAAGAGGTAGAGGTAATAAACCAAAATCAATGAGTGAAACAAATGAAGTCTAAAGAAATAAATAAAAGTAGAGTTGATAGGTATCTTAATAGTATGAAAAGAGATATCAAAAATATTCAATTTCAAGAAGAAGAAGTAGATGGCAAACTTCAAATAAAATTAGGAATAGGTAATTTTTTTATAAAGCGGGATGTAAATGGAGATTATGAAACATCTGTTAAAAGGTTGTTTGAAGATTTTATGACAAATACTTCATATTATTATATCAGGAATTTTTGGGGAATATGATTAACAACTCAAACTTCATAGAACCACATATTCCTAAATTTCATGCAATTTCTCAAAAGTATGATAGATTAACCTATTGGAAAATACAAAAACGCAGGTGTGTGGAAGGCTATTGGGTCTCAGGTAAATGGATGCCTGGGACTTTATATTATTATGTTAATTTTCATACTATAAGATTTGAAGAAGCTGGAGCTGCCTCTAGAAAACTTGGTAGACCATGGCTTAGAGATATTGAATGGGAGAAAGCATATGTTTATGAAGAAGCTATGGGCTTTTCTGGTTTTAGTGATGATACGCTTCATACATGTGATAGAAACTATGGTCCTGAAAAAGAAAAGGCACTTAGATATGGTTGGATTACAGAAGATGAAGTAAAGAAAAGGATATATGTCCCAGCAAGAGAGTATTTAAGGAAGATACATCCTGGAGATATGGGCAAACCATTATATAATAATCAGGCTAAGAATGTATTAGACCTTGAAGCGAGAGGAGGCGGCAAGCAACTTCCTCATTCTGAAATACTTATAACTCCTACTGGTTATACCATAATGGGTAATATAAAAGAAGGAGATTTTGTGGTTGGTTCAGATGGTCTACCCACCAGAGTTATAAAAGTTTTTTATCAAGGAATGGATGATGTTTATGAACTCGAATTACACGATGGAAGAAAAGTTAGATGTGGTTTAGAGCATCAATGGGAAGTTTTTGATGGTAAAAATAAAAGAGTTTTAGAAACTAAAGATTTATTAAAACTTGGTTTGACCTATAAACATACAAAAAATGGTGGTAATTCATATAGGTTTAAAATTAAAAATAATAGTCCAGTAGAATATATTGAGAAAGATTTACCTATAGATCCTTATGTACTAGGAGTATTGTTAGGAGATGGAATGATGACAACAATCACTCCAAAACTGTCTAGTTCTGACTTATTTATACTAGAAGAAATCAATAAGTTATTAGAATATAAATATAGTCTAAATTATGACACTTCTACAACAAACAACTATACTTTAAAATATATAGGTGATGACAAATGTAAAATCAGAAAAGATAAAATTCAAACAAATCCTCTTCATAATGCTATAGTTTCTTTAGGTATTAATAAAAAATGCTCTGAAAAATTTATTCCAGAAATATATAAATTAGGATCTATAGAGCAACGTTTGTCATTATTACAGGGATTACTTGATACAGATGGTTCAATAACAATAGAAGGAAGTATAGAGTTTACTAATACAAATGAAACATTAGTAGATGATCTAATTGAAGTAGCTAGAAGTTTAGGGATACAATGTAGGAAAGGAATTGATAATAGATCAGATCAATTACACAATATAAAAGGACATGATTGTTATAGAAGTATAATATATAGAGCCTATTTGAGGACAGACCTTCCTGTGTTTAAATTACCTAGAAAACTAGAACGCATTCGCCCAATGAAGAGAAAAAATTGGGTATCTATTGTAAATATTAAAAAGCTAGATTATCAAGAAGAATCTTCTTGTATAATGGTAGATAATAAGGATCATACTTATCTTACAAGAGATTTCGTTGTTACTCACAATAGTTATTGGTCTAGTGCATTAATACTTCATAACTTTCTTTTTGATGGCGCATTTGATTATGATGTATATCTTGAAAATAAAATCAATAAATCCCCTTTAACATCAGATACTGTAGTAGGAGCAATTGAAAGTAAATATTCTGATGATTTGTTAAAAAAGGTTAAGATTGCTATGGAGCATCTTCCTGATAAACAAATAATAAATTCAGAGATATATCCATCTCCACTATATGTTAGTTTTTCTGGGTCATTGGCCTCTGGAAAAACGTTATCTTCATATTTAGGATCTGTTATAAATCATAGAACTTTTATGGATGATCCATTAGCTGCTAACGGAACTCGTCCTAATCGTGTCTTTTTAGAAGAGGTTGGTTTTATGAACAATCTTGTTGAAGTTTGGGGAGCTCTTGAATCTACTCAAGCTTCTTCTGATTATAAGAACTTGGTAATATATGGATTAGGTACTGGTGGTCTTTCTACACATGGTGCTGTTACTTATACAAAAGAAATTTTTTACAATCCTGAAGAGTTTAACTGTTTGTCATTTGAAGATATTTGGGAAAATAAAGGAAAAATAGGTTTTTTTATTCCTGGGACTCATACTATAAATAAGTTTAAAAAGGGTCCTAATATGATAACAGATGAAGATAATTCTAAAAGATATATAGAAGAAGAAATTGATAAAGCTAAATCTTCTGGTAACAGAAGAAAGTATATGGCTGAGATTATTAACAAGCCGTTAAAACCATCAGATATATTTCTTACTGTAGAAGGAAATTTTTTCCCAATAGAAGACTTACGTCAACAACTAGGTGAGATTGAGCAAAATAAAAAAATATTAGAGGCTTCTTGGAAGGTTCAATTTTTTATTAAAGATGGAAAGATAGATTGGTCATTATCTGATAAGCCTGTACTTCGTGAATTTCCTCATAGACGTGGAGATATTTTAGATACTGCAATTGAAATATGGGAATTACCAAAAACTGATTCTTCTGGCAAACCTCCTTTTGGTAGATATTTAGCTTCACTTGACCCAGTTGATAATGATGGAGGAGATGATGTAGATCATTCTCTTTTATCAGGATTTATTTTAGATAGTTGGACAGATAAAATAGTAGTTGAATACACTGGTAGAACAAAGCTTACTGAAGATTTTTATGAACAGTGGCGTAGATGTTTATTATATTATAATGCAATGTGTAACTATGAAAGAAACTTAAAGGGATTTTATCCACATATGAAGAATTCTAATAGTTTATTTTTATTATGCGATGAACCAGACGTATTAAAAGAGAAGGGTTTAGTAAAAGGAGGTGGTACTGGAAATCAATCTAAAGGCACACATGGTTCAGTTCCGGTTATAAATTGGGGGATAGAATTGATACTTTCCTGGTTAGAAAAAAGAGCATATGCGGCTAACGAGGATGAGGAAGCTGAAGAGGATATTGTAACTAATTTACAAACCATACGATCTCCAGCTCTTATACAAGAACTTATTTCTTATAATAATGAAATAAATGCTGACCGAGTTTCTTCATTAATTTACTTAATGATATTACGTGAAGATCGTATAACTCTTACTCAAAATTCAAGACAAAAACAGATTAAAACGGTAACATCCAATACATTTTGGGATAAGGCATATAAAAACCCTAAAATTAAATATTATAAAACGACAATGTAAAGTTTATACATTAGTCAAAAATATCACTAAAAATTAGGTTGATTTATTTAAAAATATTAACTTTGCAACAAATTTTATTAAAATGGATATATTAGGTTCACATAATCAAATATATTTCCCCGCTCAAAAAGTTTCTACAAAAACCAAAACTGAAGATTGGTATAAGAGATGTGTAGACGCTGCTGAATCTATGTTGTATTATCGTAATGGTATGAACAGAGATAAGATGGAGGAAATAGAAAGAAATTACAATATTTATAATGGATTGGCTATTCCAGAAGATATGGAAAAAATGTTCAATCCTATGGATATAGAGGGGGTTACATTTCCTTCAGAGGCTAAAAATTATCCAGTATGCGCTCCTAAAATAGATCTTATTGTTGGAGAAGAATATTTAAGAAAGGATAACTGGGTAATAAGAAGTGTAAATGAATCTGCTGTTTCTTCTAAACAAGATATGCAGCAGCAAATGCTTATGGAGCTTGTGCAAGAAGAGCTTAAAAATCAGTCTTTTTCTGAGGAAGAAGCTTCTGCAAAAATACAAAAGCTTGGTAAATATTTAAAATATAGTTGGAAGGATAGTGCAGAATTAGCTGCGTCAAGGCTTATGCATTATGTGTATAAGGAACAGAATCTTAAAAAGAAGTTTAATGAAGGTATGTTAGACCTTCTTGTATCTTCCAGAGAGATATACAGAATAGATAGTGTTGCTGGAGATATTGTTGTAGAGAAAGTAGATCCTAGAACAGTATATGCAATGGGGCTAACTAAAGACTTTAAAATAGAAGATTCTGATATAATTATACAAGTTCAATATCTTCCTATTGGAAAAGTTATTGATGAATTTTATGAGTATTTAAAAGAATCAGATATAGCATATCTTGAAGGTGGTATTTCTGATAAACAGGGGAATTCTGTTTTGAATTATGCATATGTCAATCCCAGGATGTATTATCCTCTTACACTTTCAGAACAAGATCCCAGGTTAATTGAAGTAGATAATGGTTTTACAAATTATGGATTTGTAGGACCTTTTGATTCTAAGGGAAATGTTAGAGTTGTTAGAACTCGTTGGCGTGGTCGTAGAAAAATAGGTAAACTTTCTTATTTTGATGATTATGGAGATCAAGCTGAAAGATGGGTTTCTGAGCACTATAAGCCAAATAAAGAGTTAGGTGAAACTGTTAAATGGATGTGGATAAACGAGGCTTATGAAGGAACTAAGCTCGGTGGTCATATTCATGTTAAAATGCAAGCTCGTCCTTTCCAAATACGTGGTATAAATAATAAATCTAAATGTGATCTTGGGTACATAGGTACTGACTGTGGAGTTTCTATGATGACTAGAATGGCACCATTTCAGTTTGCATATAATGTTTATATGAGAAGACTGGAATTATTAGTTGCCAGGTTTGGTGGTCCCATTATAGAATTAGATATGTCTAAGATTCCTGATGATTGGGATCTTGATAAATGGATGTATTACCTGCATATTCTTGGATACATGATTGTAGATCCATTTAATGAAGGTAAGAAGGGGCAAGCTCAAGGAAAATTAGCAGGTAACTTTAATACAACAAATAAAGCTATATCTCCGGAAATAGGACAGTTTATTCAACAGAATATAGCAATGCTTAATTATATTGAGCAGCAACTTGGTACTATAGCTGGGATAACTAAACAAAGAGAAGGTCAAATTGACAATCGTGAAACAGTAGGTGGTGTAGAAAGAGCTATTACTCAGTCTTCGCATACTACAGAAAAATGGTTTGTATTTCATGAAGATACTAAGCGTAGAGTGTTACAGGCTTGTATAGATGTAGCCAAACAAGTGTATAGAGGTAAAAATCTTAAAGCTGACTTTATATTAGATGACACTTCAAGAATGTTGCTTGATATAAATGGAGATGATATAGCAAATGCTGATTTAGATGTATTTGTAAATACTTCATCTGAAGATGCTCGTATTCGTCAAACCTTTGAATCTCTTGCTCAATCATTTGTTCAAAATGGATCTTCTGCATCAGTTCTTCTTAATGTTATGAAATCAGAAAGTATTGCAGAAATGTCTCATTTATTAGAAGAAGACGAAGAACTTCGTGCTCAACAAGCAGAACAATTAGAACAAGCTAAAATGGAAAATCAAGAAAGAATGATACAAATGCAGCTTGAAGATAAAGAAAAAGATAGACAACTTAAAAAATATGAGATAGATATGGATTATCAAATAGAGTTATTAAAACTTGAAAATTCAAATGGGCAAAATGATCTTGCTTTAAAAATGAAAGAGCATGAAGCTAAAGTGGCTCTTCAAGAAAAACAATTAGAAGAAACTAAGCGTCACAATAAAGCTAGTGAACAAGAAACTGAAAGAAATAATAAAGAAAAAGTTAGAAAACAAAATACTGTAAGCAAATGACATTAGAGGCTATAGTTGACTTAATGAAGTCCCGTCCTTATATACTAGAAATGGGGGCAGGCAAACTTTCAAAAAGGTTTAAAACAACAAGAGAAACTATATATACAGCTAAAGATATAGCTAGAGAAACTATTAAAAGAAAGGTTAAAGTATTAGTATTTGATATTGAAACAACTCCTTTAGAAGCATATGTTTGGCAAACACAAGTATGGAAAGCTAGAGTTAGTGACGATAATGTAATATCTAGGTGGTATATGTTGTCGTGGTCTGGGAAATGGCTTGGGGACAGTAAATTAATATCTATGAGATTAACAGGGGATGAAGCCATTAGAGAAGATGATAGTAGGATTGTAGCAGGAATATGGGGTTTATTAGATGAAGCTGATATTGTAATAGCCCATAATGGAGATATGTTTGATATTCCGAATTTAAATACTAGGTTTTTAGTCAATGGGTTATCACCTACCAGACCTTATAGAACAATTGATACATTAAAAGTAGCACAAAGACAATTTGGGTTTAGCCATAATAGTTTAAATGCTCTTGGAAGAGTATTTGGGCTTGGTGAAAAAATGGAAACTGGGTTTGATCTGTGGAGACGATGTAAAAATGGTGACGATGAGGCTCTCAGAAAAATGGAAGAATATAATCGTGGAGATGTGGAATTATTGGAAAAAGTGTATTTGAAAATGAGACCTTGGATAAAAGGTCACCCTAATGTTGGAGTATATATGGAATCAGATGATAAAGTTTGTACAGTATGTGGTAGTGATGATTTAGTTCCTGATGGTTATTATACAACTAATTCTGGGAAATATAGAGCATATCGTTGTAATAATTGTGGAAGTTCTTATACTAGAGATAGAAAAAATATTTATCCAAAAGAAAAAAGAGCTAATTTAACATCACCTGTACCACGTTAATCTAAGATTAAATCTTAGAAAATGTATAACTAAAGTTTATATATTGGTCAGTCAAATGGCTGAAAATTTGGATGTAATAATAGAATTTTGTAATTTTGTATAATAATTTAAGTTATGGAGAAGAATATATTTACAACTGATTTAGGATCTCTTATTGGAGATAGTCCTATTGAGGTAGACGGAGTAGACGATGGGGCTAGTTTGATCCCAGGAGCGTTTGAACAAAGAACTGAAAAAGAAGAGCCCGATAAAGAGCTCGAAGATGATAAAGATCTGATAGATCTAGAAGAAGATTCTGAACAGGAAGATACGGAAGAAGAAGAAACAGAAGAAGATAAGGAAGAAAAGCCCTCCTCTGATTCTAAAGAAAAGCAAAGTTCTTCTCCATTAACTCCGTATGCAAAGCTTTTAAAAGAGGAGGGCATCCTTCCTAATATGGATCTTGAGAGTTTTGATGGTACTGCAGATGGTTTAAAGCAGGCTATGGTTGAAGAGATTATTGGGGCTGTTGAATATTATAAAGATAGTTTACCAGATAGAGTTAAAAATCTCATTAACAACTATGAAGAAGGTGTACCTTTGGATAAGCTTCTTGAAATAGATAGAATAGAAGTAGAAGTTGAAAAAATTTCAGAAGATACTATAAAAGAGGATGTAGATCTTCAAAAGAAAATGGTGGAAACTTATTTAAAAAAGACAAGTAAGTTTTCAGAGAAAAAGATTAAAAATATGATTCAATACTATGAGGATAGTGGAGAATTAGAAAGTGAGGCCCTTTCTGCAACAAGTGAATTAAAAGATCTGATTACTAAAGAGAAAGAAGAATCAATCGAAGAAGCTAAGGCGGCGCAGCAAAGAGCGCAACAACAGGCTCAAAAAGAGTTAGCAGAACTTAACAAAAAAATACAGGACATGGATGAAATAATTCCTGGAATGAAAGTTAATAGTAAAGTAAAATCTGATTTAGTTAAGTCGCTAACGACACCTGTTGGAAAAGATATGAATGGCAATCCTGTTAACAGAATAGTTGCAGCTAGAATGGAGAATCCTATTGATTTTGAAATTAAATTACATTATTTATTTGAGATCACTAAGGGGTTTAAAGATTTTAGCAAACTGGTAGAAAAGGGTAAAAAAGATTCGATTAGAGAGTTTGAAGATGCAGCAACTAGATTAGATAGGTCAGTTGATGGAACAGTGCAGGATAAGCCAGATAAAAGGCGTACAGATAAATTTATCAATAGTATAACAAAGACATTTAACATTAAATAAACATTTTTAAATATATATAACAATGAAAGTTTTTCCAAATCAAGTTTATGAACCTAAGGATTTCTCTGGCTTGGTTACTGAAAATAACCTAGGTGCTCTCTTTCAGGAGAAGCCCATTCAGATATCTCAGTATATCGAAAGGTTATATGAAGTTAACCTTCCGGACGATATGTTGACGTTGCTCAATAAATATCCTACACATGAAATAGAAGATGATAGAGAGTATGAATGGATGCTGCAAGGATCTGATGAAAAAAATATTCCTCTTATTTCAGCTTATGTGAAGAATGCATCTGCTGCTCTTACCGCTGTGACTGCTGCTACACCACAGATTGGTAAGAATGGTGAACTGTTTTACATGCTGTTTCCTGAAAAGATGTTCTTTGTAACTCATATCATAGTTGGTATGAAGCCTGACCTGTATAAAATCAGGATTAGGAAAGAAGGAGAACAGTATGGGACAGGTTGGTTGTATGAATGCGAACTCTTTACTGGAAACCCGAATGCATTTATTCCTTATGATGAATTAGCTGCTGGTACTCTGTGGAGTGTTGAATACTCAATTAGTGAGCAGACTCTTTCGAAGGATGCTTCTGATATTAGCTTTACCTCTCCGTTTAAAATGAGTAACAGGCTTTCTATGATTCGTAAAAAGCATGTTGTCCCCGGTAATATGATTATGAAGGGCGTCAACAATCCGCTTGCATTTACATTTATGGATCAAGATGGTGTGAAACACACTAGCTGGATCAATAAACTGGATTGGGAATTTATGAAAGCTTTCCGTAGGGAAAAAGCTAGGCTTTTATTCTATGGAACATCGAATAGGAGAGAAGACGGAACTTATGCTCAGTTTGGTACTTCAGGTTATGAAATCAAGGCAGGTCTTGGTCTCAGGGAACAAATTGCTCCTTCTAACCTGTTTTATTACAATACTTTTAACATAGAAAGTCTTGTTAAATACGCTCTTGGTTTGTCAGTTGGTAAACTTCCTGAAGACCGTAGGCGTTTTGTAATTGGTACTGGTGAATATGGATTGGCTATGGTATCTGCTGCTATTGAAGCATATGCTGGTGCAGCTGCTATCACATATAACAGGGTAAATGCTCTTACTAGTGGATCTAAGGCTTCTTATAACAAACCTCAGTATATTAGCGTAGCTGATATAAATGGTATTCAGTTTGAATTTATTCATATTCCTGATTACGATAATGAGGTAAGAAATAAGCTTCCTCATCCTGAAGGTGGTGTTTGGGAATCACGTAGGTTAACTATTATGGACTTTGGTACTGCAGGAAATGCACCTAACATTCAGTTAGTTCGTATTAAAGGCCAGGCTGAAGAACATGGTTATATACCTGGGCTTCGTGATCCTTTCTCAACTGGCGGTAAGGGTAAGCCGAAGGTAATGGTTACTCCTGTTGATGGCTATGAAATACACAAGGCTGATTGGCTTGGAATTATGATAAGAAACCCCATGCGCTTAGGTGAGTGGGTCCCAACTGCCTTAGCATAAGATAGTTATGAAATTTAATAGGGAGGAGATTATAATCCCTCCTCCCTTATTTTTAAAATACGGAAAATGGAGACAAATTATTTACAAAACAAGAAAGTATCTGTAAAGATAGTTGAAAAACAAAGGTCGGGTTTCCTTAAAAACTCAGATGGTAACACAATATGGACAGGTTGTAGAAGAACTTATCAGGCACCAACAAATCAATTTGATAGAATTATTCAATTGTTGAATAAAGATGAACAAGCTTGGTTTGAGAAAGAAATGGGATTAGAGACTGGTTCTTTAGCGGCTAGTGCTAGAAAAAATAATTTTTGGAGAGAATTTAAAGTAATTCTTGACAAAAAAGGAAAGATATTGGATTTATCAGATCCTGAAGATTTTTTATCTTGGAAGGTTCTTTTAGCAAGTAATACAATTGCTAATTCTAAAAGTGAAATTAATCCAATGATTCATGACTTTTACATGGTGACTGAAGAAGAAGAACAAGAAGTAGATAGTAGGTTAGCAGAAAAATATGAAGAAGCTTCATTATTGTTTTCTAAGATATCTAAGTCTGATAAAAAAATGAAAAGTGTTCTTCGTTTACTTGGAAAAGGAAACATTCCTTCAGATGCAAATACTAAATGGTTAAAAGCAGAACTTGTAAAAGTAATTGAACAGAAAGAGCAGATACATGGGGTTCCTGGGACTACTGATTTTATTAGAGTTGCGAATGATCCCAATTTTGATATAAAAATATTTTTACTTGACGCTATAGAAATAGGTGAAATATTTATAGAAGGAACTACGTATAAATTAAGGGCTGGAGATGTTATAGGATATGATCATGATCAAGCGATATCGTTCTTAAATAACCCTAAAAACCAGCAAACCAAACTTCTTATAGAGGAAAGGATTAAGAATAATAAATAATGACAGCAGCCGAAATGAAATTTGCTGTTCTATTAGGAATAGACAGTATATTTGAAAATACAGCGCCTGGTTATAACAACCTTCAGATTCAGACGTTTCTAAATAAAGCACAAAGACGTGTGTTTAAAGAAAAAAAGAAGGTATATGATCGTGATGAAACTGTAAAACGGATGCTAGCTCCTTTGAATAAACGAGGATCATTGTTAGAAGGAGATATAACATTAACAACAGATGTGACGTTAATTCCCTACGTTCATCCAAATGGAACACTGTATAGTCTTCCAGACGATGTAGGATTTTTAACAGAAGAGTATGTAAAATTATTAACTGCACCAGCAGTGTATAGTGATCCAGTATTAGTTTTTCCTATAACTTATGATTATTATAGTAAGAACTATAACAGCAGATATAAAAAGCCTTATGAAGGACTTATTTGGAGAATGGATTATTCTGTTGAAGACGATGATCATTATGTTGTTGAACTTATTACTGATGGAACAGATACTATAGGAGATTATATTATTTCTTATTTAAGGTTTCCAGTTGATATGGTTATTGGATCAGTAGATTGTGAAATATTAGATGATAATTTTCAAGATGAAATTGTGTCCGAAACTATTAAAATGATAGTAGCTGCTTTAAATGACGAAGGTTACCAGGTAGCTATGAATGAAAAAACTTCTGATTTATAAACACAATTATTAATTTTAAAACACGCAAAAAATGATTGCACAAAACAATGTGACCCACATGTATGTTTGTAGTAACACTGCAGCTGTAACGACTGCTGCTCCGACTGTTGCAAGAACAATGGGTATGAAAAAAATAGGTGAACAACTTTGTTCAGTAGAAGCAATTACTGCTGGAGATGGTTTTCAGATTCTTTATCTTGATGCTAATAGTAAACTTCAGGTGTCCCCTGTTCTTTTTTGGGATAATCTGGTTAAAGTTAGTAAATTAGCAGCTAGTGCTGATGCCGCTCAAGTTGTAGCAGTTGGTTATAATGGCACAACTGGTTCGATTGAGGTTAACAATGGCGGTGAATATTTGCTTACTATTGGGTATAGAGAAGGGATGAAGCAGTTTAATAAAAGGCTTTATAAATATGGCCAGTATACTGCTGATGCTACTGCAACTCAGTATGAAATAGCAGATGGTATTCAGACTACTCTGTTAGCTTCGATTGCTAAAGATCCGTATGTAATGTTTAAGGTAGAAAAAATAAATTCTGGTGCACAGCTTAATGCTATGGCATCTGCTACTGCTACTGTTGTTAATGGATCTAAAGTTGTAACATTAAGTGAAGATGAAAGTAGTACCTGCCCTGCTGGTAGTTTCTTAAGACTTGGTACAACTGGTGCTGGTGCAGCTCCTGTGTATAAAGTTGAATCTATTAGTTCAGATGGGCTTACTATAGTTCTTGATCAACCTTATCAGGGTACTTCAGCAACTATTGCTCATACAGATGTTGAAACTCTAACTGAAGGTAACTGGGGGCTGTTAATAACTGCAATGGATAGCAACAAACCATTTGAAGTTGGTAAATGGGCATTCAATCCTACACTTTTTGATGTTGGTTTATCTGTAGATTTTGGTTCAACCCCTGTCACAGTAAATACTGTTGCTGCAAGAGGTATTGGTACATATAAGGATATTGCTGAAAAAGAATGGTTCTTACTTGGTAACCGTAGAGAAGCCTTTAGGATTGCAGAATATCCGATTGATATAAATTCAGCACTTGGTGCAACTTCTGGAGAAACTTATACTACATATGTAGCTGAGTTTAAAGAAGAAAGTACTAAGACGATTGGTGGAACAGCCGATTCATTTATTACTCTCATGATTTGTGCAGCTGGGGCTAACCTTACTGCAAACCTTGATAAAATATTCTTTAATGTAGGGTAGGGGATTAATCTCCCCCTTTTAAAACTTAAAAAATGAAGCGAACTAAAATAACTACACTTCTTCACGATACATATCCAAAGGCTGGTGATAATAAAACAGTAAAAGTTAGATATTGGAATGATTTAATGGATGATTTGGATGAGTCACTTCCTTCTGATGGCACGGCTAATTTAGATACTATTGCTGAACAAACATCAGGATCTGGGGTTACTATAGATGGTCTTTTAATAAAAGATGGAGCTATTTCAGAAGGTATTTCAACAGGAACTAGTAAGGTTGTTGAAAAAACAGTCGAAGTTGCTCTTACTGCAGCTAATCTTATAGCAATGAATACTACTCCTGTAACAGTTGTTGCAGCACCTGGAGCAGGATATGCTTTGAATTTTAGAAACGCTGTACTTATCTATGATTCTACTTCAACAGCTTTTACTAATGGCGGAGTAATTACTATAAATTATGGGTCAGGTGGTGCTGCTCAATCCTCTAACTTGGCTGCTACATTTTTAACAGAGCCTGGAGATAAAATATATAACTTTGAAAGGTTAAATGCTGCAGGAGGTCTTACAATGCCTGTGAATACACCATTGGTGATTACTAATGCTGGTGCACCGTTTGCCACTGGTACTGGAGTATGTAGACTTCAAATTACTTACACTGTCCACGAGACTGGACTTTAGACAATAGGGGGGTAACTCCCCCTTTTATTAAATTTAACATGAAGAACGAAGACGTAATTCTTAAGGGAATTAAGAAAGGTGTTGTAAACACCATGAACTATAAATCACACGCTGAACAAGGTGTGCATTTTCTTACCACCGCTGCGGCTTGCCCAGATGGTGACTACTACGCATTTGAGGTTGGAGAAACTGGCGTAACTATTACCGATATAGATTATGGAGTATATGCTCCTCTTTACACAGGAACATTAACAGCTTTTTCTTTTGTCGCAGGACAAACATATTTCATAAAATATAAAAGTATAACTATATCCGCCGGTACATTGATTTGCTATAAGGCTTGACAATGGCTGGGATAGGTAAAGTTATTGGTTTAAGGGTAGGTGCTAAAAAACCTAAAAGTAAGTTATCTCCATTATTGCTAGCTAAGTTTCTATATTTGTGGACTGGCAGGTATGATGGAGATAATTTATTGTCAGATATAAGTTCTGATGTGATTACTGTTACTGGAAAGGATTGGGTAGGTTTAATTATACCTTCTACTACTTCTGCCACTTTTTCTGTTCCTGATAATGCTACATATCTTGCAGCTGATGGTACAGATGATTTTTGGTTTGATGCAACGGATGTTTTGCAATCTATAACACATGCTGATTTAATAGCAAGTGAAACAATGCAAACATTTGTAAAATATAATGATTTTGACCCATTTAATGTATCTGCTATAGGTATATTAAAAGATGGAGAGACTTTAACAGATGACGATAAAATAGAATTAAATATATATTTCAAACTGTGGGTGCAATACTGGGGTACAACAATGATGGATACAGGATATATGAAAGATAACAGAATACTCGTATAATAATGAAAAAAATTAAATTAATAAAAATAATATTTACGCTTCTAATTATATTTGGAGTAACTGGGTGTATTGTTACAAATATACATCCTACCCCATATTTAGAAGAGGAAGATAGCGGCATCATGTTTGGAGCAATTGATCCAACAAATATACCAGCCGGCGGAACCTGGGCTTCAGTTAGAGCTGTCATAGATGCTAATTTTGATAATGTAAATGGGAGTTTAGATTCTATTGAGGTCACGCTTTCGGAGTATGGTGACAGCATTACCAATTATTCTGCGGATATTCAACT
>Ga0209723_1000277_pt1 | contig 100011 bp, 72 predicted proteins | sample BiotimSIPDNA_2_FD_185750 | JGI IMG/M metagenome (GOLD analysis project Ga0209723, IMG submission 185750) | Anaerobic biogas reactor microbial communites from Washington, USA - Biogas_R2 time_0 SIP DNA (SPAdes) (version 2) | ecosystem: Engineered > Bioreactor > Anaerobic > Unclassified | place... | reverse complement strand
TCGGGCTGCATGTTGTAGGCCGCCAAAAAGCCGGAAGTTGCGATAAACCCGTCTGCCAGAATCGTCATATTCAATCGTCTGGCCTCTATAACCCCACCACAAATCATGGCTATTTCCAGTCCGCCAAACGTTGCCAGCGTTTCAATTGGCGTTTTTGGGTCATATTTTTCAGCTACTTGGCTCAAAATCCGACATTTGCGTTCCATTCCGTCGGCCTTAAGCCCGGTACCAGGTCCAACACAATCGCGAAGTGGTATGCCCGCGATTTTATGTAGTAACAACGACGCTGACGACGTGTTACCGATGCCCATTTCACCAAATCCTATTACATTGCAGCCTCGATTAAACTCCTCTTGCACACACTGCGCACCGGTTTCAATCGCCTTTTGACATAGTTCGATTGACATTGCTGGTGCGTGCATCATGTTTTGCGTGCCACGAGCCAACTTGTGATTCTCAACGTTTGTGCCTTCAGGAAAGTCGTAATCAACACCAGCATCAATGACTCTAAGGTGGATGCCGTGTTGGCGTGTGAACACATTTATTCCAGCACCACCTTGCACAAAATTCATGACCATTTGCCAGGTAACTTCTTTGGAATAAGCGCTGACACCTTCATCGACTATGCCGTGGTCGGCAGCAAAAGTCAGAATTGCGGGTTTTCTTAACTCGGGTGTCGAGCTGTTTTGGATTATGCCAATTTTCAAAGCCAATTCTTCTAATTTCCCCAGAGATCCCAAGGGCTTGGTCCGGGTGTCTATTTTCCTTTGCAATTCTTGTCTTATCATTTCCTGCACCCTTAAAAAATCAGCAGAAGCAGCTAATCAAGCCTCAGATTGGGGCCATTCTAATTGGCTTTTGCATAAAGACAAGGTTTGGGAAGGGGTAGCCAAAAATCACCGAGTTAAGCAAACTAATTGAGAAAATTCCTGAACTGGTCAAGAATAGGCACCTTGGGCGTTGTCGGCAAAAGTTTATTTTTGGGCGTGTGATGATAGGTAAATTTGGTTTAGCTTTAGGTGTGATTTTCAGAGGTGTTGGGCAGGTAATGCTTCAAGAAAATGCTTTGACTGGTCTGCTGTTGCTGGTCGGCATTTTTTATGGCTCGATTTCCATGGGCCTTGCAGCGCTTTTGGCCACTGTTTGTGGCTCACTGACCGCTCGTGCACTTGGCTTTGGTAATACCAATTTGCGCAAAGGGCTTTATGGGTTTAGCGCCGCACTGGTCGGTGTGGCGGTGATGCTTTTCTTGCGGCTGTCGCTTGTCGCTTGGGCCATTGTGATTGTTGGCGCTGCGTTAGCGGCCGTCCTCCAGCACCTTTTCATAAAGCTCAAAATCCCGGCGTTCACCCTGCCGTTTGTTTTGGTGACGTGGCTCATCCTCTTTGTTTGCAGAACTTTTTGCGCCGATCTGTTGGCTGTCCCGACGCCAGCTTTGGCTAACTCGTGGGATTCCTTGGCTGACGGCTTTAAAGGCTTTGGTCAGGTGATTTTTCAGCCAAGCCTAGTGTCAGGTTTGCTTTTCTTTTTGGCAGTGTTTATAAGTTCGCCCATAGCAGCGCTGTACGGTCTTTTTGGCGCCATTGTATCTGCAATGTTGGCCTTTGCCTTCGAGGCACCCATCACAGATATAAACCTTGGCATCTATGGGTTCAACGCGGTCCTTTGTTCGCTGGTATTTGCTGGAAATCGTGTAAGGGACGGCTTTTGGGTCTTGATCGCGGTACTGCTGTCGCTTGCCATAAGCATGCTGATGATGCGTTTGCATTTAACACAACTGACCTTCCCGTTTGTGCTTGCCACTTGGATTACCTTGTTGCTTAAGCGACTGCTGCCGAAGTCATAAGAGACGTTTAATTCAGCCCAAAAAACCGACTGGCTGGGTTGCCGACGCCCGTTTAATCCTATAACATCCGTATTTCAGACAGGAGAAACCTGATTTAGGCAGACACTGATAAATACAGGTTTTTAGACTGGAGGGATATAACATGAATCGATCAACCTTTTGGAAGCTACATTTTGTGGCAATTCTAAGCGTTCCAATCTTGGCAGTGTCCTGTGCATCTTCAAGCGACACCCCCACCGACCTGCCAGATTCTGTGTCTGATGTTGGGCAGGATACAAACGATAAGGATGTGCCCACGGGCGACGCGGATGTAACGGATGACACGGTGGCGCCGGGTGACATAAGCCCCGCGGATGCTACTGATGACACAGATTTAACGGGTGACGCGGATGTGGCCGACGATGCTGATGTGACGGGCGACACTGAAACGATTGACGATACAGATGACGGCTTCACAGACGATCAGCTGGACAAGTGCCTGACTTGTGCTCCTGGCGATCAGGTCCTGCCACATCTAGCTGTAAGTGGGTCCTCAAACGTTTGGCTATCCTGGTTTTCATCCACCAGCACAGGCTTCGACATGTACTTGCAGCTGATGGATAAGGACGGTAAGCCAAAACTTGACGCCAATGGCTTGTTGGTCAGCGACCACCCGTCCGTAACTTGGGTTATGGACTATGGGCTTGCATCCGACAATGACGGCAACGCCATACTTGCCTTTAGCGACATGCGCGTCGCAAACCGCCTGACGCTTCATGCTTACAAGATTGCACCAGATGGGACATTTATTTGGGGTGATGACGGCATCGCGCTTTCGCTTGGGTCGGGCGAAGACATGTCTCCCACTTTGGTTGTGGCTACCGACGGCGATGCGGTCGTGGCCTGGACTGAAAACGATGATAGGGCTGAAACTAGTATCATCCGTGTTCAGCGCATTGCCCCTGACGGAACCTTGCGGTGGCCTGAAGGAAAGACACTTACCCCCGACAATGAAAACCTGTTTGTGCGGCCCCAAGTGGTCGCCGCACCTGACGGCGGATTCATCGTTATGTGGGTTCAGACTCCAGACATGATGAGCACCGACCGAGTCATTTGGGCCCAGAAATTTGCAGCGGATGGAAGCGCCTTGTGGGAAGCTCCGGTAAAAGTCAGCAATTCCATGGGGATTGCCTTCTATCACGCACCACTGATGGTCGCCGATGCTAGTGGCGGAGCCTTCGTGGCTTGGTTTGGGGTGGGGCAATCCGAACTCAAGGGATTCATCCAACACGTGGATTCAACAGGAGCTTTGACCATGGGGGTAGAAGGAGCCGCTTTTTCCACATCCGAAACCACCAACCAAATCATCAGTGGTTTGGTCTTCGTACCTGAAACTGGCGGAGCCGTGGTTTCCTGGAAGGAAACGTCATTAAATCAAGATGACTGCGGCCTGTATCTGCAAGCGTTTAGTGCGACCGGAACGCGGCTATGGGCTGACGAAGGGCTGGCCTTGGTGCCACGAACCGACACACAGGTACTGGCTTTCGCGCTGAAAACCCACGGACAAAGCGTAATCGTGCTTTACGGGGAGTGGATCTACGAAAACATCGTGGATGCTCAGATGGCGGTCGCACAGGTACCTCTTGTCGCCGAGCCTGAACCGGTTTCAACCGTGTTATGTAATCACGTAACCAGCAAGGACCATGCGACTGGAAGCGACCTTGTAAACAACGGCTTTTGGTTTGCATGGGAGGAGGTCGGGGCCAGCGAAGAAAAAGACATCTACGGCGCTTTCTGGTCGCCCACAGCCCCCTGATCTGATATCATCGAACGACTTTCATTGAACGGAAATAACATGGAAACCCCTGTACCCGAAGAAGAAAGCGTCCAACAAATCAACTACAACAAGCTGTTCGACGGCATTCGTGGTTTCAAGGCCAATGAACACATTCCACGTCAAGAGTTTTATGCTGAGTTGAGCAAGCACCAAAATCCGCACACCCTGTTTATTGGCTGCTCCGATTCGCGTGTAATCCCAAATCTGGTCACAGGAACCATTCCTGGTGAACTGTTTGTGGTGCGCAACATTGGCAATTTTGTGCCCTTTTATGACAGGCGTTCCGAGACTTTTGTGGCCACCTCGGCGGTAATTGAGTATGCCGTCAAGCAGCTGCAAGTAACCAATATAGTAGTCTGTGGGCACTCGAACTGTGGTGGTTGTGCCGCGCTTTACCACAGCGATAAGGACATGAGGCAACTACCACACACCAAAAAGTGGCTTGAGCTTGCAGCACCTGTAAAAAAGATCGTCGAAGAAAAGATAGCCAAAAAGATAATTTCCATCGAAGAACGGGCAGGATATACCGAAAAGATGAACGTGGTTGTACAAATTAGCCACCTGATGAAATACCCATACATTCGCAAACTTGTAAAACAAGGCGAGCTAACTGTAATGGGCTGGTACTACGACATTGAAACAGGTGAAATCTACAGCTACGACAAGGAACTTAAAAGGTTTATTAGGGTGGATTAATTAGGACGGGGCAAAAAACTTTGGCTAGTTACCTACACCTACGCATGTCTTAGCTTCAGGGTCGCAGACATCACCTTCCACTTCACAATCAGCAGCTTCCGCTAAACTGCCATCAGTGCAGATCCGAATTTGGTCGCCGACACACACGTTTTCGGTGCAGTCTGTACAATCTATTGCGTCACCCTCAACAGAGCCGCAGACCTTTCCATCTGCACACTCAGTTGGAAGTGTCAAGACGCCATCGTTTCCACACAATTGAATCTTGGTCACATCATCATCAACACAGGCATTATCCTCACATTCTGGAACACAAACCTTCTCTAAGGGATCACACACAAAAGCAACCCCCGGATATTCCTCCTCATTGGTTTCACAAACGACAGCTTCTGCCAAAACGCCAGTGTCTGTGTCACAAATGCGAATCTTAGTTACATCTTCAGCATCGCACACGTTTTCAGTGCAATCCTCAACAACTTCCTTACAGGCGGTGCCTTCTTCGTTGCACTCCTTGGGATCGCAGTCAGTCACGGCCGGGGCCTCGCCCTCTACGCAGGTGGTTAAAACGCCATCTGCGCAAGAAGTCTTGGTCTCGGTGCATGTCTCCACTACTTCCTTGCACCCAGTGCCTTCCTCGTTGCACTCCTTGGGATCACAGTCAGTCACGGCCGGGTCCTCGCCCTCTACGCAGGTGGTCAAAACGCCATCTTCGCAAGAAGTCTTAGTCTCGGTGCATGTCTCCACTACTTCCTTACAGCCAGTGCCTTCCTCGTTGCACTCCTTGGGGTCGCAGTCAGTCACGGCCGGGGCCTCGCCCTCTACGCAGGTGGTCAAAACGCCATCTTCGCAAGAAGTCTTGGTCTCGGTGCATTTGTCGTTAGCAACTTCTTTGCACCCAGTGCCTTCCTCGTTGCACTCCTTGGGATCGCAGTCGGATACGACTGGGTCCTTATCCTTCTCACACACTGTCAAAACGCCATCTGTGCAAGAAGTCTTAGTCTCGGTGCACTTTTCTGTGACAACTTCCTTACAGGCAGTTCCAGCTTCGTTGCACTCACCTGACGCACAGTCAGTCCTAACAGGGTCCTTGTCTTGTTCACATGTCACCAACACGCCATCTATACATGTGGTGGAATCGATGAGACATTTGCCGTCGGCTGGGTCGACGGGGTCATCACCACAGGCAAATGTGCCGAGTGATATGCCAAACACGACGATAAAAAGTAGTAAACGTTTCATGATCAAAACCTCCAATAAAAGTTAAAAACGATTGACCATCGCAGGAAGTCTATGAATCGGAAAAGCGCTTTGCAAATCCACGACAAAAAAAGTCGCATTTCTCCAGAGAAAATAGCCGTCAGGGGTGAGGATCGGCATGAAAATTGCTTAACGGGTTTCACCCAGAACTTTAAAGATTTTCAGCGACTTATCAACGCGAGCTGCCCACGCGGCCTCATTGTGTAGAGCACCTGGTTCGTGCCAATGATATAAATCCTTTTGATATTCATATCCCATCGCCGCCAAGGCATCAGCGAATGCTCTGGTGGCACAATAGTTGTCGCGCTCGTTTTCGTCCTCATGGGCGTCTTGTGAGCCCGTGGAGCAACCTGAGCCCTCACCGCCGCCAGAATCAACGTAGACAATAAAGTCTCGTTTTCCAGCCTCCACGTACAGCTGTTGCATTGTTGGTTGGTTTAATTCAAATCGCCCCCAAGCCAAAGTTCCTGAAAGAGAGGCTACAAATGCATAGTCGTCAGGGTACAGGTGGGCTATGTAAAGGCTAATTAGGCCTCCTAAAGATGACCCCATAAGACCGCGCAAGTCCTTGGTAGCAAAGTGGCTTTCAACAAACGGACGCACATCTTTTTGGATAAAATCAGCGTACGCGTCGCCTTTGGCATGCCATACCCTGCCCAAGGCTTTGTCGTCTACATGGATGTATTCCTCCATGCGATCCTCGGTGTTGTCGACGCCAACGATCAAAAAATTGCCTTGGATTGCGCTCATGGCCTCACGCAGTTTCCACCCACCTCCAATGGCATCAGGTGCAAAGAGGTTTTGACCATCATGTGCATACAGAACAGCCCAAGGACCTGCCATTGCTGGGACATAGACTCTGATGTCACGAGCTTCAAGCCCTTGACCAGATAGAAACCGAAAACGTTGTAAGTGCGCCGTTTGTGGCGCTGTAACAAAGCTGATTTCACCGTGTTCATCGTATTGATGGGCCCGCGCCCATGGATCGGCTATGTAGGTGTCTTCATTGGTGTCTTCTTTAACGAATTTATAGCCTGACCCAATTGGATTGGGGATGCTAACTTCAATGTGCCACAAATCATCGCCACTCTTGGTCATGGCTTGTTTTTGCCAGTTGTTGAAGTCCCCAGCAACAAACCATGGGCCACCGGAGTGTCGGTGTAAAAACAGATAGTTTCCGTCCCTACATTTAATTGGAAACCCGGTGCCATGTGAGATCTGGATGAAGCCTTGATCGACATCAACGCTGCCAGCGATGGCGGCCCTGGCCCAGTATTCAGCATCCTTGGGGTCCTGGGTTTCAGGGGTGTCTAAGTCAGAAGCGTCTGTATCTGGGGCATCTAAATCAAGGTCACTGGCGCCTATTTCATCTGTGGGCACGGAATCAGGCGAGTTTTCATCTGTTTCTACAAGGGTGTCCACGTCTGCGGCGCCTAGAACGTCATCGGCTTCGGAATCAGAAACTATATCCACGTCTGCGTTGCCTAGATCACCATTACTTTGGTAATCAATAATAATGTCGAGGTCTACCCTGCTGCCTGAACCTTCGTCTGCTTGGGAATCAGACGGCCCAGATGAACACGCGCTTACTGCGGCTACCAAAGCGATCCACAAAACCAATTTTAGTCGCCCAATCAATGAAAATCCCCTGTATTCTTGCCAGGTCTACGCAGCAAAACCGCCCCAAACCAGAGCCCTATCGGCATACACCAGCAGGACTACACGTTCCATTATTACACGGCCCATTGTTTAGATTAAAACCCCAATTCCCAAAATCAAGATTTCTACAATAACAGTTTAAATTCAAGGTAGAACCAGAATAAGTCCCAACACAGACCTTGGAACCGTCCGTCGGAATATCGCACTCTCCGCACTTTTCAAAACATGCTGGATATGGATAGTCAGGCCGAATCTCCCAACCCTTGATAGTCCCCCCGGCACAAGTCAAGTTACCGCTGGTACACCCACCTGAATTGCACGGCGCTGAGGCCTCGCACGCCGGATATTCCAGATGATCATTTGGGCAACGGCACATGCAGCCAGTAGAGCGTGCCTTGCCGTCGCAGGCAGTACCGTCTTTATAACGGCAGGATTTGGTGGGCGCGTAATATTCGCATGCTGCCTGACTGCATACACATTGTGAATTCTTGCAGTTGTAACCCAAGGGGCACTGATTCCCACAGCCACTGCAATGATTCCGGTCACTTGAGATATTTACACAAACCCCACCGCAGTTGATCAAACCGCTGGGACACTGGCAATTACCGTTGACGCAAGTCTCTAAATGGCTACAAACCCTGCCACACTGGCCGCAGTTTTGCGTATCTGAAGAAAGATCAATGCACGTACGGGCGCAACAGCTCTTACCGGGATCGCACTTGAACCCGCAACTACCACAGTTATCGTTGTTTTTCGTAATATCCGTGCAGTTGCCTGAACAACAATCAGAACCTGAGACACACGAATTGCGACAGCTGCCGCAATTCATGCGATCCGTTAGCAAATTGACACAATTACCTTTGCAACAAGTTTGACCTGCCGAACAAAATGTGCCGCAACCACCGCAGTTATTGTTACTGGTCATCACATCAACGCAAGTGCCACTGCAGCATAACTCATCTGGGCCGCAGGCATTACCACAAGTGCCGCAATTGTTTACGTCTGATGATTTCAGCACGCACTCACCGCTACAGCAGCTATAGCCAGCAGAGCATTTTCTGCCGCAAGTGCCGCAGTTGTTGACATCATTTTCAGTATTTTTACACCCACTAGGACAGCAAGTTTGACCAGCACCACACCCCGAGCCGCTCCCGCACTTACACACGCCACTGCTGCAAATCTCGCCAGGACGGCATTTTTTCCCACAAGCGCCACAGTTATTGACATCAACCCCGTTAACCCTGACACACCGAAGGTTGCAACACGATTCACCCGAAAGGCAATTTCTCCCACAACTACCGCAACTGTCTTGTGTATCCAAAGGCGTCTCACAACCATTGCCATGGGAGCCATCGCAATCACCCCACCCCTGGTTGCATCCCAGAAGTTTACAATCGCCAGTAGCACAAGTCGCCGTTGCATTGTCAAACTGACACAAAACCCCACAACCGCCGCAATTCTCAACGGAATGTAAATCCACCTCACAGCCGTTATCTGGATTGCCATCACAATCATCCCAACCCCAATTGCACTGGAAAAGCTCGCATTCACCCGAATCGCAAGTCGCCGTTGCATTGTCAATCCAACACGCTTTTGAACAACTGCCACAATTCGTTAACGTGTTCAAAGGCGTCTCACAACCATTGATGACCACGCCATCGCAATCACCCCAATTAGCATCGCAACTAAACTCGCAATTGCCCTGATTGCAGACTGGCGTCGCATTAGGCCGCGTTGGGCAAACATTCCCACAAGTACCGCAGTTTTCGACCAAACTCAAATCAGCTTCGCAACCAGTCGCAAAATCCGTGTCGCAATCGCCCCACCCTTCGGCACATTGCGAAATCTTACATTCCCCACGATCACAAATAGGCGTCCCGTGCTCTGCCTCGCACTCAACGCATTCAGGCCCACAACGCTCAGCTTCCTCTGAAACGCAACCACCTAGCCCAACCCACTCATCTTCGCGACCACATGGAGCATCACCCGGACGACAATCGCATTGCCCATCAACACAGGTCCCATCACCACAATTCGTCCAACACTGTCCGCAATGCCTTGTGGACGTGGTCAAATCCACACATTTGGTCCCACAAACGACCTTCCCATCCTCATCGCAAACTTGCCCCTCACAGTCCTCACCCTCACAATCCATTGGAATGGCGTCATCATGATTATCGTCACTGACTTCGTTGTCCTCGCCAGACCTATCCTTACCAGAATCCAGCCCCCCAGCCCTATCGTCAGTCGGGGCCAGCAACGAATCGCCACCATCCCCCATAGAATCTAGCTGCCCTTTGACAGAACTTGAACCACAAGCCAAGAAAAAGCCCGCCATCACAGCCAACACAAAAATACCACGAAATTTATGCACCCAAACCTCCAAAGACCCAGTCCTAGTCAAGGATTCTAGCATTTCAGGCAACCATATCCCACCTCAAACACCCCCTTTACCCCAAGTTCCCGGAGCAAGAAATCTAAATTTTCTTTTGACAAGATAGCCAATAATAATTATCAAAATAGTCAGGGTTTGTTTTTTAACACTTTTTCCAAGGAGGAAATCATGGCTGTTATGAATGCGGTGGGTAAAGCGGTTTTGGATATGGGACCTGGTATGAAGGTTACCTGTGAGTCTCGGAAGATGCAGTTTGTGCTGGACGAGCCGCCGGAGCTTGGTGGCACCAATTTGGGGATGAATCCGGTGGAGGCTTTGCTCAATTCTCTGGCTGCTTGTAAGTGCATTGTGGCAAAATGCTTTGCTAAGGCAAATGGGGTCGAGCTGGAAGGGCTTACAGTTTCTTGTAAGGGCGTGCTGGATCCTGATGGATTCATGGGCATCAATCCCGATGTCAAGATTGGTTTTTCCGAAATAACAACGACTTATAACTTTAAAACGTCGTCACCAAAAGACAAGGTTGACGCCCTTGTCAAGTACATTGAATCACACTGCCCAGTGCACGACACACTTGTCAATCCTGCAAAGTTCAAATGCGTTGTGAAAGTCTAAGCCTTCCTAAAATTACACCACGCCCAGCTAAAACAGTTCAATAATTCATCTATTGGTGATAACCTCCCACTGCTTTTGAATCCTTATGGGGGAAAAATGGCTCAAAAAGAATCGTGTTCAAAATCAAGATGTTGGCTAATTGGCTTGGTGGCCGCACTATTATTTCTTCCAGTTGTATTGAATGGTTGGCCACAGGTGTTTAAAAACTGGGGAGTCTGCTCAAGGGTGAGCTCTCACCTCAAAAATTCCGACGCCGCGTTCGCCGAGGGAGACTACGGTCTTGCAATGGCCGAGGCTAACCGTGCTAGACAATTGGAGCCCCAAAACGCAGCTGCCCAAAACCGCGTATCTAGGGCCAGGATATTCCTTTTAGGGTGGAATCCTGAAGGACTGGCTAACATGGATATTGGCGAGCTGAAGGCAGATATAGCCATTGTTGAAAAGGCGTTTGCCGCGGATAAGGCCACGGTGACCGCGTTTAAGGGCATGTTGGCGTACGCCCAAGCTGCCAGAGATGATGCAGACAAGCACTTTAACGCCGCCTTGGCACTTGATGGAAACAATGGACTTGCCCACTTTGGCCTTGCGGTTGCACTATTGAACCGAGGGGAGATAGACCAAAACTTGGTGGAGCATCTGAAGGTGGCCCTTGAAGCTCGCCCCAATCAGGCGGATCTTCACGTGTTTATGGGCAACACAATGCAAACTTTGGGGGATTTAAAAGCCGCCGAGGAGGCCTATGCTAAGGCGACTGCCATAAGGGCCAATACAGTTTGGCTGACAAAGCTTGCCCGAGTCCAGATGATGCAAAATGAAGCAGACAAGGCCGTCTTGTCAGCCCAAAAAGCCCTGATGGCTGATGAAAACAACCAGGCCGCGTGGCTGATTCTTGGGCAGTCGTTTTTAGCTGCCAAGAAGCACCAGGAGGCCATTGGGGCCCTGCAACATGCCCTAAGCATGCAAGAAAACCAGGATGTTTTATTTAATCTGGGTCTAGCCTACAACTCCGCTCAGCTATACTCCGAGGCGTTGCCGGTCTTCAACCGAATGGTTCAGGCAGGAAACCGTGATCCAGTGGTCATGTCTGAGCTTGCAATCGCATTAGAGGGCACTAACAACGTTCCAGAGGCAGTCAAGATATATGCAGCCCTGGTCCAGATGACTCACCCTCAACCAGAATCGCCCCAAGGAATGGCTTTGGCCCAAATAGTTGAGCGTGCAAAGAACCGTCTAGCGGCCCTTCAGGGTGGCGGGCAATAGAACGGGCAGGTTTAATCAGCAACTGTATTTACTGTAATCTCAGGCGGGTTCACCAAGGCCCGTTTCACGGCACATAGCTCCGCGGATTTCTCAAGAGCCCTGTGATATTTTTCAGGAAAGTCGGCTGGCACATGTACCTTCAGGTCGATTTTGGCCATCCGTCTTTCAGCATGGTCATAATGCATTTCCTGGGTCAGGTAGACGCCTTCAGTTGGCAGGCCATGGTTTTTACAAAAGCTTAAAACGTAGATACCAGCACACGTCCCGATGGAGGCCATAAACAGGGTGAATGGCTCAGGGGCCGAGCCTTCGCCACCTGATGCAACACCTTGGTCAGTAGCAATCACTTGCTCACCCAATTGAGCGTTTACTCGCAAGCCACCTGGGAAAGTAATCTTCATTTGCATTTAATCTCCTTGCCGACAAACGGCACCCTAGCTGCGGACTAAGATGGACATTAAAGTTGGGATGGCAAGGCGGGGACAGGATCAGGGGCAGGAGCAGGGATCGGGGTGGAGGCATGATCGTTGGACCAATACTACCGTTATGTTGTCTGCTCCACCGGCGTTGTTGGCGGCTTCGATCAGTCGTTCGGCTCGTTGATTTAGAGAGCCTGGTCCACACAAAATATCCGAGATCTCTTTATCTTCCAGCATGTCGTTTAGACCATCGGAGCAAAACAAAAACACGTCTCCATGCTCGTAGCGAACTCGCATGCTTTCGATGTCTGCCCGTTTTTGCAACCCAAGAGCCTTGGTAATTATGTTTCGCATTGGAAAGTCACGTTCCTGGCTTTTTGAAATCATCTGCATCTTCAGGTATTCGTTGAGCAAGGAATGGTCCTTGGTAACCGGTCGAAGTCGACCTTTTCTAAGCCGATAAAGCCGACTATCACCCGACCAGACCACAAAGACGCTACGCCCTTGAAACATTGCTATAACTAGCGTTGTCCCCATGCCTTCATGGGCTGGGCTCGATGAACCAAGACTGAAAATCTCACGATTAGCGAAAACAACTGAATTAATCAGCTCCTGTTCAGGCGCCTTTAACGTCTCATCTGCCACTGACTCAGAGTGTAGCAGCTTTTTCTTAACCGCCCCCTCGACTTTACCGTCAAACCATCGCTGTATCGAATCAACACAAATACCAGAGGCCACATCCCCCTTACGGTGACCTCCCATGCCATCAGCCACACCAAACAGCCCAAGATCAGGCCGAACAATGTATGAGTCCTCATTTCTTGAACGTATGCGCCCAGGATTAGTCGATGCAACACCTGTATAGTCACCCTCAAGTCTGATTGTTTGAGTCTCAATCATCGTTTTTTCCCCTTGGGAACAACTGGCGGTTTCAAAATCTGAGGTCGCTCAGGGTTTTGGCTTCCTCGCTGAGTCTCCATCTCAGCAAACAGCATCGCTGGAGCCACGGCCGATACTGGGACCAAACCTGATTCTGCCCCACAATAACCGTTAAATACACCATATTTGTCACCAGTGGCCAATATTCTGTTAATTGAGGATAAAGGAGTCCCTACCACTTCAAAGCCGCGCACCAAAGTAGCTTCCCCAGTCTCAGCGTCCACACGCCAAGCAACCCTAGGCATCCCCTTGTAAGCCTGAAAGCCATAAGAGCTGGTATTGGTGGCCCCACCAGCTATGGTATCGATGATGATACCGTAAGGCTTGCCCTGCCGTCTGACTTCATCGAGAAGCATCTGTTTCAACTCACTATCAGTAACTGAATTGGAGGCTTTTACCACCAAAGTAGCCATCCGCCCAACAGGCCTCTGATAACCATCAGAACGGCCATGACCATTGGACTTGTCCACCCCTTCAACTGGTCGACGCCCCATCAAAAACCCTTTCAGCCTACCCTTTTCGACCAAATCCACGCGGCTACCAGGAACCCCCTCATCATCGACCTTGTAGTAGCCATTAAGCGATTCACCTTCCCAGTCTAACATGCCGGGATCATCATAGATATCAATAAATTCAGGCAGTATTCTTTGCCCCAATTGCCCCTTAAATGTGTGTCCCTCCTCGTCGCTGTTTTGCCTAAATCCCTCCAACCGATGCCCAACAGTTTCATGGAAAAAAACACCCGTTGCCTGAGGAGACATCAAAACTGGCACAGTTTGCGGCTCTAGCACCTCGGCTAAACGAAGCGCAAGGACCCTTTGGGCAAGCTCTCTTGCGTCCTTTTCAGCCTTGGCAGCACTTGGAAGGTCTTTTTCAAAACGACCGTAGTATGACACTGAATCCTGGACCAAAAGCCCATCATCAGCCCTAGCGACAGCTGTAATGAACATCTGGTAGTAGTTGTCCACAGTCCTGACCCGACTTCCCTCACTGTTTACCATGTACCTGGTCAGAGAAACAGCAGCGACCTCAACCGACGAGTCAAAGATTTCATCGTAATCCAAGAAAACTGTTGAAACCTTGCGAACTATTGATTCCCAAGGCTTACGATCAAACTTCCACTCTTTTTCCGGTTCAATGTGCTTGTAAGGCGCTTCCTTGCTAAGACTTGCGACCTTTCGTTCCTTTGGGTCATTGACCGCCTTTGCCTTGACAGTAAGAAACGACATCAACGCCGATTTGTAACGATAATCCATCAATAGCCACAACACCCGCCGCAAGCCTTCCTCTGATTCATCGATGGGAACCAAGTTGTTAGGCTCATACTTTTGATTCAGATTGAAGAATTCTTCAGGGTCCTCCGACGAATCCATTGAGTAATCACCCACTCGGACATCGACAGAGGCGAACCTGCTCTTCACATCGGCACTTTGAAACACTGCTCCAGCCTTACCAGAAACGTAGGATCTGTTTAGGTTACGAACTGTTACCGACATAAAGTATGGCAGTTCATAACCGTCAAGCTGCAGTTGGGCGCTATTGCGCTCAAGCTCTGCTGTCATTGCGGGCAAAATCCAGTCATTCTCGCCAGCGGTTACAGGTACGGAAATCAACAAGATAGCAAAAGCCACAACGAACTTGTTCACCAGTTAACACCTCTATATATCAAATGAATTCAGCTTCAACAATTCATACCAGTCATTGGGTAACCCGATAAAAAACCTGAGTTGGTAACCATTTAACAGGACTCTAAATGGACTCCAAATGGACTCCAAACCAAAACGGACTCCAAATCAGGAGAAAGGTTTATATTACGCCCCAAAGCCTGGCGTAGCAACCATTTGGGCCCAAAATCACTGAGTTAGCCTAGACCTTGCTGTCTTTGGGGAAATGATTACTTATGGATCCAGGCATTGCCCCTGGGAACATGGTGGACGTAACATCCCAGAAACGCTGATTATTGGTTTGGAGAGAACATGAAAACGAATCGCATGCCAAAATGGCTGGCCTTCTTTTGGCGGCCAAAAGTTCGAATCGTGCTATCAATTTTAATTGGTGGTGGACTAGGTTTTCTTTACTGGTACAAGATTGGATGCGCCACTGGTGGGTGCCCCATAACCTCGGACCCTTGGCTGACAACAGTCTTTGGAGCGCTGATGGGTGCTTCTATTGGATGGCCATCTCCTGACCAAAACAAATCATCGGCTCCAGAGGCTGATGAAACTGAAAGCTCTGGTAGTTCAGCCAAGTCTGATGTAGGCTGATACTGCCTTTTAGATAAAAGGAGATACACATGGGTTTTTTTTCAAGGCTGTTTGGCTCTAAGAAAGGTGAAGCGCAGTTAGCTGAAAAGCCAACTCAGTCGCCACAGATATTGCGCTTACAAAAAAGGGCGACAAAAAACTTTGGACAGCCTCAAGATCGACAGATGGCGTTGGCCTCACTTGCCGAAATTGGCACCGAGGAAGCCATAGACGCCCTGCTTTTGCGCTATACCTTCAGGATTGAGCAAACCATTGGTGACGAGGAAGAAAAGCGCACAGTCTATGGATATCTGATCGATCTGGGGTCAACTGCTGTAGATCCCATCGTACGCTTTTTGGAAAAGCATAATGCACCGTTTTGGCCGACCAAGGCTTTGACCGAGATTGTTGGCGAAGAGCGAACTGTTGGCTATCTGATTGACATAGTGCAAGACATGGAAGCCATTTTTGATAAGGATATCGAGCGAAAGGTTGAGCTTATTAGCAACCTTCGAGAGTTCAGGGACCCCAGAGTTACAGAACTGCTTTTAGGATATCTTGATGACGACAACGAGGAATTCAGAGTCCATGCGGTTGAAGGGCTGGCAGACCTTGGTGACGAAGAAATGGGAGACACCTTGGTTGAACGTCTGTTATCCGAGGATGAAACTCAGCGAGTCAAGACCACTGTGCTCGAACTGCTAATTGACCGCAAATGGAAAATCAAGCGCCACAAAGAAGCCATTCGTAAGGTAATCCCTGATGCCTACTGGATCGACGATGTGGGTGTCATTCACCGGCGGTGACAGGGACAGGGGTACAGGGACAGGGGGGGCAGGGACAGGGGCAGGATCAGGGACAGGAGAACCTCTTTAACGTTAACTTCAGCTAGACAGTGAATTTGGGTTGCCAATTTCCCCATTAAGTGGAATTATCCGCCCGGGGGATTGGCCCCATATGATTTTAGATGGCCATGACTTTGGACCAACAGGTAGTAGACCAAGTTCAAGAGCTCTTGGATTTGGACAACGAACAATTACTTGGGGAATACTTAAATCAGCTTAACATCTCGGACATCCGTGAGCTGATTGATGAATTTCCAAAGCACGGGCACCTGTTTATTGAGAATCTGTCGATCACCAGAGCCGTTTTTGCCTTTAGTATCCTGGACTTTTCCGATCAGGAACGAGTTTTTAGAAAGCTTTCAGGGCCCAGGGTTTTTGCCCTGATCAATGAGCTTCCACCAGACGACAGAACGGCTTTTTTCGAAGAATTACACGGCGATACTGTTAAAAAGCTGATCACCCTACTTCCTGCAGACGAACGAAAGCAGGCCTTGACCTTGCTTGGTTACAAGGAAGACAGTGTTGGCCGTTTGATGACCCCCGACTATGTGGCGGTTCGAAAAGATTGGCCAGTTTCCAAGGTTTTGGACCACATCAGAAAATACGGGGTCAATTCGGAAACAATTGATGTCATCTACGTTATCGATGATGACGGCGTCCTTTTGGACGACTTGATGATCCGCAAGGTCTTGTTGGCTCAGCCTGATACGCTGATTGAAGACCTCATAGATAGCCGTTTGATTTTCTTGAAGGCAAACATGCCCCAAGAAGAGGCTATTGAAATATTTAGGCTCAATAACCGGGTTGCCTTACCAGTTGTAGACGACGCCGGCGTGCTTTTGGGTATTGTGACCATCGACGACATGTTGTGGGTCGCCCAAGAAGAGTACGCCGAAGACATGCAGAAAATCGGTGGTACCGAAGCCCTGGATGAGCCTTACCTTGACACGCCTGTCATGGATCTTTTCAAAAAACGGGTCGTTTGGCTGGTAGTCCTGTTTTTAGGTGAGCTTTTAACTGCATCCGCAATGGGATTCTTTGAAGATCAAATCGCAAAAGCGACAGTTTTGGCGTTGTTTGTTCCTTTGATTATTTCCAGTGGCGGAAACACTGGTGGCCAGGCATCAACCCTCATAATTCAAGCCATGGCGCTTGGCGAGGTCACCCTAAAAGATTGGTGGAAGATTTTTAGACGGGAAATAGTGCAGGGAAGCCTATTGGGCCTAGTCCTAGGCGTGATTGGCTTTTTACGCATTGTCGTATGGCACATGATTTTTCCCGATCTGTATGGTCCCCACTGGTTTTTAATCGGGTTGGTAGTTGGCCTGTCACTAGTTGGAGTGGTTTTATTGGGTTCTTTGACAGGCTCAATGCTGCCTTTGATTATGAAACGACTTGGCGCCGACCCTGCCTCTTCATCGGCACCATTTGTTGCTACTTTGGTCGACGTTACCGGGGTGATACTCTACTTTACAATGGCTATTTTGTTCCTACAGGGGACTCTGCTGTAGAGGTTTGTCGCGCCAGAGCTTCCCAAATCGCCAACACAGACTTGTCGATGGCATGGCGAGCAGTTGCGAAGTTCATCTTTGCTGGGCTACCCTCAGAAGGCTTGTAGTTAATTAAAACCGCAAAGTCCAGCATCCGTCCATCGGGTAAGGAAGCCGAACCAGCCAAGCTAACAACATCATCAAGGGTGCCTGTTTTTGCCCTCAAATTGCCTTCCAGTGGGGTCTTTTTAAATCGCTTCTTCATAGTGCCCTGTTTACCAGCCACTGGTAAAAGGCCATCAAGTTGATCACAGCAGGTACTGGCCCTGGAGTAGAACAACAGCTGAACAATCGAGCGAGCAGATGCTAAATTTGCATCATAAAGACCCGAACCATTGGTGAACTTGAAAGAATTCCTGGAAATACCAACTTTTTCGACCAACCAGGTCCCAAGCGCCCTTGCACCCTCAGTGAACCCGACCGGCTTTTTTCGACCACTGGCACCCACAAGCCTCAGCATTGTTTCAGCAATCGGATTGATGCTGTCATGCATGACTGGGATCAACAGCTCCTTGACTGTAGCAGAAGAGCGCTCACAGATGACCTCTGCATTCTTTGGTGAAGCCCCCACTTTGGCCTGTCCCTTTACCTTGACGCCAGCCTTTCGCAGAGCGGCCTTAAAAACGCCTCCAGCAAAGGTTGCGGGGTTTGGGACTCGCTTTAAAACGGCCAAAGAGCCTTTTCCAGGGGACCTACCAGACACCGTAACTTCCAAAAATCCATCTTCAGCCAGCTCTACCTTGATTGTGGGTTGTGGTCGCTTGCCAACAGGCGCGGTCACAGCCGTGTTAACAATCCGTAAGTTATCGGATTCAGGAGTAACTTTAACTTTAGACGGATTTCCAGCACCTCCAGGGGCGACTGAAACCACTATCGCGTTTCGATTTACTTGAAACCCAGCCACCCCTGCTCTGTAGGCAGAATCTGTACTTTTACGATCAAAAGCAGGAGGCACATCAGCGCTGTTAAAGGGGTCCAACACGATTTTCAATGCGTTGGCCCTTTTGTAACCAGCATCAAAAACACACTTGGCAAGCTTTTCCAGGTCCTCTTGCTTTAATAAAGGGTCACCACTGGTTGAGATAATGATTTCCTTGGCATTTGGAGCTTTGCCAACCACACTAACCTTCGTGGGTAAGGTGTAGTCAGCACCCAAGGTAGCCAGCGCTATAGCCGCGGTAAAAATTTTGGTGACCGAAGCAGGATTCAACAGCTTGTTTTCATTTAATTTAGCAACCGCCATCCCATCAAGGGCAAAATAGGCGGAAACTGTAAGCTCATCTGATTGCAAGTCGACCAAGGGTGCCAACAAATCGGCACCATGACTACTTGCCCCGGTAAACAACAGGACTACCCAAAAAGGCAGCAACCATGAAGCAATTCTTACAGCCATTACTTAGACCTTTAAATCTGACCTATCAGATGATTTTAGATGTCGTCACTGTAGTCTGCGCATCTAAAGCCATAGACAGGATTGCTGGCTTCAAGGTGAACGTGAAAAAACCTATCAGTCGCCCTTGCACGACAGGTTTGCTGTTTGGTGACTTGGCAGTTACCACCCTTTAGCAGGCGTTCATTTCCGCGTTTAGGAATCAAGTCCCGAGCATCAATCACTTCAGAATAAGCTATACAAACTGGTAGCCCCTTTGGAGAATACTCTGATGCGCAAACGCCAAAGCAGTTGTCATTTTCCTCACACTCACTGCATGTTGTATAGCAAGTCTCCTTGCAGTTGGGGGTTGCACACTTAAGACAGACACACTCATCAGGCAAACTTTCTTTACAGGTCATGTCAGCTTTGAAATAGCCTTCTACCCACTCAGAAACATTGCCAGTCATATCGTAGATGTGCTCACCGTTTTCAACGATCAAGTCATCAATGCTGGACATAACCTTAGCCGGCGACGACATTCCGGTGCAGAACATCAAGTTCACCCTGTAAGCTTCCCTGTCGCATTTATTAATATCAATGTTTGGGTCAGAAATTGGCCAAGGTCGCTTTTTTTCAGCAGTTGTGGCCTGACCAACAGCAGCTCTTTCCCACTCAACCTCCGTTGGTAGGCGTCTACCGTGGAAATTACAGTACTCACGAGCCATGTCCAAGGTTACGTTCACGACTGGGAAATCATCATAAAGCGGGTTCCCGTAGTAGTCTTCGATACCGAGCGTATTAAAGTACTTGGGTTCCCTACAGCCTCCCAACTCGACGCAGTGCCGATACTGAAGATTTGTAACTTCATGCTGCTCAATCAGGAAGGGCGCCACATCAACCTTGACGGCTGGATAAGTGCTTGGCATTCCAAAGGCATCTTTACAGGTTTTTGGGGTCTCATTGGCATTATAGCAAGGAGCCTCATCGCCAAACAAAAACAACCCCCCTTTGATCTTCACCATTTTGGTCGGCTCTGGAGGTGTAACCCCTGTAACGCAAGAGACCGCCAACAAAACGGTAACAATGCTTATCCAAAGGCGATTCATCGCAAACTCCTAAACGCTAGAAGGTTCCAGTAGCCCCAATCCATGCAGTCTCACCATCGTATCCACCAACAAGGACTGGGCGGCGATTAGAATCGGAAACCCTGTCTTCAGGACGCACTGCCGAACGGGCCCCCTCCCAAATCAGAAGACTGGTACCCAAAACTGCCAAACCAGCACCAACTCCATAACCAACATATGCCCACATCCGGTAAGTCTTGAAGTCATCGGAATCAGTGAATTTTTTGGCGGCCTCAGAGCGCATCCAGATCCCAGCGCCTGCAGCCCCACCACCTAGAATTAGGGACGTAATCCCAAGCCCACCACGCCATGAAAATGGTTTCTTACGCAAGTATAAATTGGCGTCTACCGCATACTCACCTTCAGGTGTAACTTCAATAGTTTGCTGGAATTGAGTGTATTTCTCTTTTTCGATGATAATTTGGTGAGTTCCAGCCTCAACCACCAGCGGCTCGTAAAATGGGGTGACTGCTACAACCTTACCATCAACGTAAATTCTGGCGTTTCGAATATTGGACTTGACGTGCAAAATACCCTCTTTGCGAATCCTTTCCATTGAAAAAGTCATACTCAAGGGAGCTCGTGAACGCACTGTAAAGCCCTGGGATAAAGTATGGAATCCAGCTTTTTCCAGCCGGACGGAGTGGTTTCCCTCAGCCAAGTGAATGGAGACTGGCGTCTGACCAACCATCTGATCCGAGTCGTCTATGAAAACGTTGGCACCCTCTGGATCTGACGATATGTTGATTTCTGGCAGAGATATGTACGCCTTTTCCTTCATCAGGGCAATTGTGCTTTCAACGTCTTTGACGTCGCCTGGAGCCTCTCCTACCATCTTTTCATGCAACTCAAGATAGCCGCGAAAAGCGTCTGCCGCCTTTTGATATTCCGCCGCTTTTTCATAAGCTTTTGCGAGGTTAAAAAGAATCGAATAGTGGGGGAATAGCTTGTGAGCCTCTTCAAATGCCTTCACCGCCTCTACGTATTGGCTGTTACCATAAAACTCAAGCCCTTCATTGGCCAAGCGGCTGGCCTTAGCCTTTGGGTCATCTGACCTGGATGAATCTTCTGAGTCAGCCTGTTGCGTGTCGGTTTGTGCAGACTTTGCGGCAGATTGTGAAGAGCCTCTTTCTTCGGGATTAGCCTGAAGGGACGAATCGGTGGACGCTTGTGCCAGATGGCTCCATCCCATAAAAGCCAACGTTACAAGCAGGCAACAGGTTTTAGTTACCATATTCATAGCTACCACTCCGGCATTACGATTGTTACAGTTCCAAACCAGTCGTAATTACTCTTCATCTTTCATCTGCACTCGTAGTTGGCGGCGAAGAAGCCTGATAAGCCATTCGGTTGGCCCAAGAAAAATGTACACAGCCCCAAACGCCAATAACGTATAGGAAGCTTTGATTTTTATCATGGCGATAATAAGGCTGGAAGCCAAAAGCATCAAAGCAATCCTGGTACCGAGCCCAAAATTAATCTGTTTGAAATTGCGATATCTAACGTTGCTGACCATCAGCAAGCCCATTGCAATCATTGTCACCATAAATGGGATGATTCTTGAACGCTCTGAAACCCCAAGATCCGACATGCCCCAAGCCAGAGTTGCGACGATACCTGCGGCAGCTGGAATAGGCAAACCAGTAAACCATGGGGTAGGTTTACTGCGCCTTTCAGCCATAACATTGAAACGAGCCAGTCGCATCGCCCCACAGGCAACGTAGATAAAGGCAATCAAAAGACCGACCCAGCTAACCTCCATATGACTCAAGGCAAAGGAGTAGCCCAAAATACCAGGCGCCACCCCGAAACTAATAACGTCGGCCAAGGAATCCAACTGGACTCCAAATTTCGTCTCCGACCTAGTCATCCGGGCCACGCGACCATCCAAACCATCAGCAATCAAGGCAACCAAAATCGCTATGGCGGCTCGCCTAACACCTGTACTTCCACCACCTTCCATTACTGAGGCTATCGCAAACAGTCCAAAGAAAACGCTGGCGAGAGTAAAAAGGTTTGGCAGAATATATTTGCTCTTTCGCAGATCCATCGTTGAATTCTACAACCTGACGACGGTAAAATCAAAGGCGCACGCGCCCTGTCCAGGTAATAACCGAAATCTTCACCCTTTACAATCAATTTACAAGTTGTGTCATAATTTTTAATCCTTGCTGTTTTGCAGCAAGTGCTGATATTTTGATTCGCCCTTTCGATTTTAGGGAGGTTCGTGTGGCTCGTTGGTTAATTACTGGTGGTTCGGGTTTTTTGGGAATCAATCTGGCGCGACATCTTTTACAAACGGGACATGAAGTCGCGACCTTGGACAAGCTGAGTTTCGATTACAAAGATACTGTAGACAAAGTCACCCATTATCAGATTGACGTCAGAAATCGCGATGCTGTGGACAGGTGTATTTCCACAGGATTTGATGTAGTTGTCCATGGAGCGGCTGCTCTACCCCTTGAATCTAAAAAGGAAATTTTTAGCACAAACGTTGATGGCACCAGAAACGTCCTTGAATCCATCGAGAGACACAAAGTTCCACGCTCGGTCTACATCTCATCGACTGCTGTTTATGGATTGCCAGATCATCATCCCCTGCTTGAGACTGACCCGATGATTGGGGTTGGTCCTTACGGCGAAACCAAGATCATCGCCGAGGCTATGGTCAAGGACTTTCGCAAAAAAGGGCTGACCATAACAACTATCAGGCCTAAATCGTTTATTGGCCCTGAACGTCTTGGAGTTTTTGCAATCTTTTACGATTGGGCTGCCACCGGACATTCATTTCCCATGATTGGGCGTGGCAAAAATCTGTACCAGTTGTTAGACGTGGAGGATCTGTGCACAGCCATTGTGGCAGCCGCTGAACACCCCGATGCAGAGGCGGTAAACACCGAGTTCAATATTGGTGCGGTCGAATTTCAGACGATGAGGGAAGACTATCAAGTTGTCCTGGATAGAGCTGGTTTCGGCAAAAAAATCCGCAGTTCTCCGGCCAGTCTGGTGGTGCTTGGCCTGGAAATTTTAGATATATTGGGACTTTCACCCTTGTATCCGTGGGTATACAAAACAGCCACTAAGGACAGCTTTGTTTCGGTAGAGAAGGCGGAAAAAGTTTTGGGATTCGTTCCAAAATATTCCAACAAGCAGGCTCTTATTAGAAACTTCGAGTGGTACTTGGCAAACAAGGAATCATTCGAAAGTGCTGGTGGAACCAGTCACAGAGTGCCTTGGAAGCAGGGAATCTTAGGTATCGTAAAGAAATTCTATTAGGCCCAAAATCCCTACTGGAATCTGACTCAAAGCCAAAACCGTTCAGAGCTTAAAATCAAGGGCGCACCAAGCCTTAGACATCAATTCAGGCAGCGATTATTTTAGATTTGAAAGGAATTTGGACGGAGTTGGACTGCTCTAGTAGCGACGATCACGGCCCCAGCCGCCGCGGTCACGGTCGCCATAGCCGCGGTCACGGTCGCCATAGCCACGATCACGGTCGCCATAACCACCGCGGTCACCGTAACCACCGCGATCACCGTAGCCACCACCACGGGGTCCACGCTCTTCACGCTCACGTGGGAAATCGACCTTAATAGTACGGCCATCAAGCATTGTGCCATCAAGAGCATTCTTCGCATTTTGCGCAGCTTCGTCTGTTGTGAAAGTTACGAAGCCAAAACCTTTTGAGCGCCCAGTCGCTCTGTCAACAATGATCCGCACTTCCTCGATTTCGCCGAACTCTTCGCACGCAGCTTTCAGGCTAGCCTCGGTTGTCCCCCACGCCAATCCACCAAAGAACAGCTTGTTACCCATGGAAACCCACTCCTTAAGAAACACTTTTTCACGGGGAAGCCGCCTCCCCGTAGGCTGCCCGCACCTGCGGGCTTAGGAGACAAAGAGCCACCCAACCCCAAAGACCCCAAAATTTCCTGAAAGCGTGGATACCACGGTGCACAAGACACAACGGTGACTAAGCGAACAAGAAGACACTGGGAGCAAAACACGGGTCAAGGCAGGACTACCACCTCCAATAACCTTGGTAGTATACACCTGTCGAAAACTTCGGTCAAGGGAATAATTTCAGTTATTTGAGTTATTTTTGGATGGCCATTTTCCCGAAATCTTTTCAAAAAATCATTGAAAAGACACAAGCGCAACAGAAAAGGCTTCTTGCTTGTAATAATTCGTGTCTGTTGAAGAATAAGCGTTGAAATTAAAGCCTGGGGTTTTCGAGCAAGTCAAATTAAGCCTCTTGGTTCCATCTGCTATTGGGGTATAGCCATGAAAAATCCTGGCAAAATCTGGAAGAGGTACTGACCTGACCTGACCTTGAGCCATAATTACCCAAAATGTATAGCCAGTGGGACCAGAAAGCAAAAGTTGTTGATAAGATGGCTGAATAGCACTTTCCAAAGTCCAGCTGATGCCGTTTTTAGTCCAAAATGTGTTTTCAACTGGCTCTACTATTTTTGGAAAACCCATAGCCTGAGGCAAGTAGGTATAGTACCGACCGGCCACAAGCAGGCGCCCACCAAATTGGGCAGCGGCAATAAAATCGGTGTTTTCCTGTGAAACAGAAAGGTTAGAAAAAGAGTTACAGTCAAAAGCTACTAGTGCGCCTTCTCTACCGTAAACCAAAACGTCGCACTCTCCCCTTCTAACAAGCCCTTTGTAATCGGCTGGCCAAGGGATCTGCCAAACCTCAAAATCATCACCTTTTTTGCGGATCAACTCGCCGGCCTTGCTAAGCGTCCAAAAATCATCAACGGCAACGGCATCCAAGGCGATTAATTCGCCTTCAACCGGGTATTCCACCTGAAGTGGCGTTCCAGATACGCCTGTGACAACGGCCCCATTGACACCGACTGCTACTATCGTGTTGTCAAAAAAGCGTTTCACTGCTCTGGTTTGGACGCCACCTGGCACCATTTCAAACCGAAAGTCCGAGTTTTCATATCGCAACAAATATGGGCCACCAGCTAGCGACATCGCTAGCTCACCATTATCGCCGACAACCCCTGAAATCCCATAAAAATCAACAGCTACCCCTGATGCAACCCGGGTTGCCACCCTACCATCGAAATGCCACACCCTTCCCATTTCCCCGACAACCCAGAAATCATCTTTGGAAACGCCCCAGATACCTCTGATTGGGGTACCGGTTCTCATACCCTGAACGATGATGTCATTTCCATCGTACAGATAGATTGCCCCACCATCATCAGCCATCAGTATGCCTTCTGGGACTGTCGTCATGGCGCTGATGGCCCTGGGGATTGAAGTCTGTTCAAAAAGGACATCTGATCCCTCAATGATGGCCACCGGCAGGTTGGTTTCGGGTTTCAATCCAGTGGTCATGGTGACTGAATAAGGCATTCCATTCATGGAGCGTGTAGAAATGGACTGATAAATCGAATAACCCTCGCCAGCAATGGGACCTGTAAATTCTTTGGGCTGCCAGGAAATCCTTATGCGGTCAGGCTCGACTCGCTGATAACCCTTCATAAGGTCTAAAAAGCCATCAGCGCCTAAATTCCAGCCACCCAAAAGCCCTGGACCGTTTATTCCAAGTGGATGCTCAGGTAATTCAGGTACGGCCAGCCATAGGTCTCGGTCGGTTTCTATGTTTAGCCGGACATTTATTCCCTCAATAGGCGCTCCACTGCAGGTCACGCCTGGAAAAACCCCCATCCTGACCATATAAGCATTGCCAATTGGCGGTTTAACCATGGCAGCGCAGACTACCGAAAATTGGCCTCTACGGACATTTATCTTGAAATTTCCCTTTCGGTCGGGAAAGGCTCCTGGCCCAGGATCGGGATTTCCACCAAACATGGTAGAACCAGAGGTCCAACATTGCCCGTACATGTGCCCTTCAGCCCAAAAAGGTTTGATGAAGTACTTTTCGTAATCAAGCACCCTGCCACTGACGGTACAAGCCGCTGAGGTGCCAGTGCCTGGTGGGTTGACTGGATTTTCAGGAGAGGCCAAGCCGCTGATGTACAGGGTGACGTTTCTGGCATCAAAACCAACGATCGAAGAAGCCGAATAACCTAAAGATGTTGCATGAACAGCAACTGGACCCGTCAAGTCAGTTCCAGCAAAAGTGATCTGCCCCCTATCATCAGTTAGCCCTTGATACGGGGTATGGGGGTCGGCGCCCAAGATTACATACGCGTCAGGTAAGCCACGACCCGTCTGGCTGGACAAGACAGTGACATTAACGTCGCCTCGAATGGGCGGGCCCCAAGTTCCGGCGCCCCGTTGCGTTGGGTCAAAGTAACGAAAGGCCTTTTCCCTTGCGGCCTCACCATCGCCTATGGTTGTTACTGTAACAGCTCCAGTCTCATCAGCCCTTGGTGCCGTTGCATATACTGAGGTCGCGGATTCCACCACAACCTTTGGTGAGGGAATGTCACCGAAAAACACTGAATCAACGTCAGCTAAGCCGTACCCCATTATGCGAACGATAGTGCCACCTGCTATGGCGCCAGATTCAGGCTCAACGGCCAAGATCTGCATGTCAGGTGCTTGATACTCAAAGCCATTTACCAGTGTGGTATCACCAACAACAACGCGCACAGATACATCGACCAAACCAGGGCTGCCAACTGGGGTGACTGCCTGGATCTCAGTTTCCGAGACCACAACCACTGATGTTGCAGGAATTCCCCCAAAGCGGACTGAAGTTCCAGGGCCAAAACCTGTTCCAACAATTGTCACCCTGGTACCACCTGCTGCAGGTCCCTTATCAGGAAACACAGACGCTACGGACACGCCTGGCAAAGATGGACGCACCACCTTTTCTTCAAACAAATAGGCGTCTTCAAGTACTGTTTGACCGACATCGGTGATTGCCCTTAAGTTGACCAAACCAGGGTCATGAGGCGGGGTGATGGCAAAAGCGATGCCGTCGTCACCAAACCGCACTGAAACTGCTTGCCGGTCGCCAAGCATAAAAATCGGGCGTATCGCAAAGCCAGAACCTTTGATTACAATTGGAGAACCGCCAGTGGCAGACCCAGAACTAGGTTCGACGCTGACCAAAGACAGTGGCTGTTCATAGGTGAAAGCATCTTTGATGCTACCAACTTCGCCATCGGGTCTTTTGGCAAAGACATCAACTGAGCCAGCTGGAGCAGGAGGAACGGAACAGTTTGCAAGCTGTGAATTCAGGACAAACACAAAAGGCGACTTATTTGCGCCAAACCATACCTCCATGCCTTCGTAAAAGCCTGAACCATGAAGAGCTACGGTGCCTGGTTTTACGCTGCTGCCACGGTCAGGATCGACTCGGTATATTTCGAATGGACCAACTGGCTCATCAATGTCATTCGGCGGTTCACTAACGTCGGAACTGTCCACATCTTGAGCATCAGGCTCAGCATCATTTGGATCCGGTGTAGAAAGATCAAAGGCTTCAGGGTCAGACGAATCACCTTCATCGGTGACATCATCGGTGACATCAGGAATCGCAGCATCAAAGGCGTCGACGGTTGGAGCAATGCCATCAAAAGGCTCGCTTGCTGAAAAGTTATTTCCTTCACAGCCAGCAAACAAGAGAACAAAGCCAAGACATGCAAGCGAACAAACTACTTTAAAACCAAGGCATCTCATTTTGAAGCCAATCAAAGTCAAATGTCAGGCAACAAAAATTACCAACGGTCAGGATATCCCAAACGTTTTCGTCAAGATCATATATCTTAACAGAATAAAATGCAGTTGCCCCAACATTATTGCAGTTTTTAGAAAGATTTAAGGCGCCAATCCAAGAGAATTGGACTCTAAAAGCAGGTCAAAGTGCGAAATATTTTTAAATCTTACACCAATAAACCTTGCTATTTCAGCAACAAGTGCATAATATATCCGCGGTTCCAGGCAAGGTGCCCGTGGAACATTGCTATTTTCTTTATGGAGGAATACAGATGAAAGCGTTTGCAAGGGTATTCGCCGTTGGCCTGATGACAGTTGCATTGGCCACATTTGTCGCCTGCGGTGACGACGACACCCCAACCCCACAGCCAGACTCAGTTGAGACCCCTGACGATGGCGACACGGACACAACTGAGCCAGGCGACGATGTGAAGCCAGACGAAGATGTTGAACCCAGGGAAGACACCGTGCCAAGCGAAGACACTGAGCCAGGTGAAGACACTGAGCCAGGTGAAGACACCGAGCCAGGCGAAGACACCGACACTGAAGAACCTGAGTGTGTCCCAGACTGTGAAGGCCGTACATGCGGATTCGACCCAGTTTGTGGGGAAAGCTGTGGCACATGTAACACAGACGGTGGCGAAATTTGCGTCGAGATGATTGGCCAGTGCCTAGAAGCGAAAGACTGGGATACCGACAAGCCCACATCCTGGGGCCCAGCTGGTTTGGTTCAAACTCTCGAACTGCCTGACCCAGCGGCTTCCAAGGAAGTTTGCTTTGACTACACAGATGACGGCGATGGAGACAATGGTTTGGCAGGCGTCAAAAGCCTCATCGGTAATGCTCTCAAAGATGCTCATACATTCGGAATCATTTTTGAGTTTGAAGATGTCACCAACTTCGAAAATTCCGGTGAGTTCAGACTGATTGGCCTGATGGGCGAGCCCGATGAAAGTGAAGGAGCTGAGCCAGGCGACTACCTGATTAACGAAGACTCCTACATCAGGGAAGCCGCAATACCTATGATCACTTTCCCCGGCTCCGAGGTTACAAACCGCGTACTGACAACTCCTAAGGCTCGCTTTGTCCTGACCATTCCTGTCAAGGAAGATCTTGTCGTTAGCGCCAGCTTGTCAGACGCCCAAATAAAGGGTGACGTCGTCGAATGTGAGGATGAGGACAAGTGTGAAGATGGTGTCGTAATTGAAAATGGCGTACTGTCTGGTATCCTGACCAAACAAGATTTCCAGCGTGTGGCAAACGACCTGGTGGCTTGGTGCGATGCTCAACCTGAGGACGAAAGAGACAGTATGTGCGGATACCTGAAGCCCGCAACCATCAACATGGTTCTTGGCTTGTTCGACTTGCACAAGAAAGATGACGGAACTTACGTGCCAAAGGACGTAGACGGGGGCTTCCCAGCTAACGCTCTGTCTGCGTGCGTACAGTTCACCCTGAGTAAAATTGTCATCAAGGGCTTCATTCCTGAAGAGCCCGTAGCCGAATAATCTCACCCTTCCTTATTGAATACCTAAAAATTCATTAATCCCCCATGGCTGTTCCAGCCGACAGATTTGATCTAATCTTCAATTACGCCGTACAATATGCGCGTTGACATTACGCAATGTGCAGTTGCTAGTAGGAGGAGATCATGAGATTAAGTTTTGTAGTAACAAGTGTTGTCGCCACAATGTTTTTGCTTGCCTGTGGTGGCAAGATTACTGAGTTCAAGCCCACTGATCAGGAAAAGGCGCACGCTGTCGCCCTGACAACTGATACACTAGAACTGAAGGAACTTAAGGTTAATCTTCAGGGAGAGGGAGCGCTTGGAGCGCTCAACAGCATTCAAGAGAGCGCCTTATATCTGACCAGTCAGCAGCAGCAGCGAAATGTCTCGCCAAATAATGTGCTTGGCCTTCTTTCCGGCGGCATGGAACTGCGATCATTCGGTGATTGCGCTTCGGTAAGCGACTCCAGAGTCACTTATAACAATTGTGGCGACGAAAATAGTTCAATTAACGGCTACTTTGAGGTCGATGGAGATGTGGTCAAGATGGACATCGCCATTCGCTCAAAGGGTTATGACGATATTGACTTGGTATACAGATATGAAGGGGCCGTTATCGTCAGCGACACGTTGCTTGATGGAGCTTTAAACATTAGTTTGAGTGGTGCTACCTTCTCTTACACTCTCGATGTCAGGTACAGTCAGATTGTGATAGCGTCGGACTGTGCTGTTGGTGGAAGCTTAAGGTTAGAGGTGAACACCAAGGTTTCCGGCACGTCAATCTCGACTGGGGCCACCAGCGCAACTGTCATAGTCGATTTTGGACCCAATTGTGGTGCGATGACCATGAAGGGTGGGAAATAGGTACTGATTAACCTAGCTTACGAGTCCGCCTTAGTTCTTCTTGCACTTTCTTGTACTGAACCTCAAAGGCTACGGTTCCTTCTTGCATGTTTCTGATGCGTTTTTTAACCTCAAGGTCCAAATCCTCGTCGGCGTTCAGATGGCGTCGTAAGATTGGAGACATCACAACAACAAGCTCGTTGTCCATGCCGTAAACTTCATCAACGTGCCTGGAATGAAACAGCATGTCAGTAATTTGCCTGATCAGATATTCAAGCATCTGGTCCCCGATACCAAACTCACGATCCCTTGCTACTTGAGCTTTCACCCTATTTGTTTCGTGATAATTCAGATGCTGGGTAGCAATGATATCGCGGGCTCTGTCAGAAATCTCCTTGTCCAACCTGATGTATTCCTTAAGGACGGACTCAATGTCCATCACCACCTCTTCAACCATGTCGTCTGCAACTTCTATTAATTCAGCATCGAGCAGAGCTTGCACGACGTCCTTGGCAATAGGAGAGACCTTACCGCTCAATAATTTCATTTAATCCTCCTAGGAACTGTCAAAAGGCAATCAGCCTGCCCAAAACGGCGCGGAAGTTTACCACGTAAACACCACAAGCCGCTATGAAAATTTAAGAATTTTTAGGCAGTTTCTTGAAGCAAATCACTAAAAGTCAGCTAATTCTTCATCTATCGCCAACCAATCGTTTTCAGTGGCGTATTCAGTTGGCTCGGTGCCAACCAGGTGTGGCATCGGAGTACCGCCACTGGAAGCAAGAAGGCCAGTTTCAAGGTCAATGTTTACGATAACCACACCTTCTGGAACTTCTTCAAGGTCGTCAACAACAGGCAGGCCGTCTGTAGCCACGGCCATGAAGTTCATCCAGGCAGGCAAGGCTGTATCAGCACCAAACACACGCCCCTTTTCCTTGGAGCGGCCAAGCCACCTTTCTCTAAGGTCCTGTCCAAGCCATGTGACAGTTGTCAGCTCGTGGGTTGAACCGATGAACCAAACATCAAACGGCAAGGTACCAGTTTTGCCATAGACAGGACGATTGAGCTTTTTGGCGGCCCTTCCAGTTCCACGCTCTGCCACGTTTCGTAGGTTGTGAGTGATAATAAAGGCAGTTTCTTCGGTCATCACCCTCAAAGCATCTTCAGTCTGAGCGGCAGTTTCAAGTGAAATTGCGTCAAACAATGAGGTGGCGGCGTCTCTGGATGATCTGTTATCGACTACCAGCGTCCCTGTGGAATCTCGAATTTCCCTTATTAAAACAGGCTTTACAGCGATCCCTTCATTATGGAAAGTAGCAAAGGCAGTAAGCATTTCCATTGGACTTGCGTCTGCGCCTAAAGCTTCCGGCGTGTAGCCGCCAAGAGTTTGGTTAAATCCAAGGCCACGCAACCAGTCATTAAGACCGCTAATTCCAATGGAATCCATGACGGTTTTAAAAACTCGTAAAGAAATGCGGTTTTCCGACCTAGTCAAGGCCTCATACAGCGTCATATCCTTGGTGTCGTCTTTGTCGCCAGTTGGCGCCCACTCACCTTCGCGGTAAGGAGTACCTGCCAGCACCGTGGAAGGAGCGACTCCCATGTCATAAGCCTTGGAATAGTAAAGAGGCTTGATAACACTGCCAGTCTGGCGGATAGATTCTGTTCTATTGACCTGGGAAATATCGAAGTCGCTGCCACCAACTAACGCGACAATGCGACCAGATTTCGGTTCCACAGATGCGATGGCTACTTGGGGACCTGGAAAGACTTCAAGTTGAAATTCTGGGCTTCCAGACGCGACATCGTTTGCAGCAGTCTTGGCACCACGTTTTTTGGATTTTGGCTTGGGCCGGTTGGGGTCAGCTAACCTGACTAGCAAAACATCGCCGGCGGTAACGGCATCAGCGGCAGACTTTAATTTGCCATCAAGAGAGGTTCTGGCCCTGTCCTTGTTCTTTTTTGGGAACTCTGTGTATTTGGTGGCCCATTTCATAAGCTCCAAGGGAATGAATCCTTTGATTTCAGGGGTTACCTGGATGTGCACACCGCCAGAATCCACGCTGGAGGCCAATGCCAACACGGTGTCTCGCGGCGAAAGCTGTGAGACACCAGAAATAGCCAAAAAACTTTGGTTGCGCTGCAAAAACTCATCCCATCTTGGCGCTTCTATATGGGCTATGGGACCTGAATACCCCTGCCGTTTAGCCAAACTTACAGCGGCATCCCTAGCGACTTCTTGGGCCACCAACTGTAATCCCAGGTCAATTGTTGTAGTGGCTGTAAGGCCGCCTTCACCTGCCAAGACAGGGACAGACGACGATTTTTTGGCAAGTGGAGCGATAGCCTGCATAGCTTTGGTGGCTGGGATGGGGGCCCTTTCCCTTAGGTTGTTTTTGGGGCGTACCGCCTGAACCTTTTTGGCGAGGGCGGCGTTAAAATCCTCTTCACTTAAGATTCCCTTCAGGTGCATCCGCCTAAGGACATGGTTTCGTCTTGATTCCACAACGTCAGGCTTAGAAACTGGGGTAACAGAGCCTGGCGACTGAGGTAAAACCGCAAGAGCTGCAGCCTCGGCCGCATCCAATTCATGAAGCTCCTTACCAAAATAGGCCCTGGAAGCAGCCTGGACCCCATACGAATTGTTACCAAGAAAGAGCATGTTCAGATACAGGGTCAGAATTTGATCCTTAGTATAGATGTCTTCAATCCGCCTAGCCACGATTGCTTCGCGCACCTTTCTGGCCATCTTGCGTTCTGAAGACAGCAATAAAGTTCTAGCTGTCTGCTGGGTGATGGTGCTGGCCCCCTCCTTGACACGCCCACTCCTTATGTTTACGTAGGCGGCCCTTAAAATAGCCCTTAGGTCGGTCCCTGAATGGTTGAAAAACCTTTCGTCTTCAGAGGCTAAAAAGGCGTTTACCACCAAAGGAGGCATCTCCTCGACCGGAACCATATACCTACGCTGGGAATACACTTCAGACAGAATCTGGCCATGTGCCGCACGAACTTGGCTAACCGTTTCAAATCGAATGGCATCGTATGGAGGAATAAGCGGCAAGTCCCGAGCCAGCCAAACATAGGCGCCCCCCAACAAAAACACGACAGCAAGCCCCCCAGCAATCATGCAAACAAAAACAAGGCGGATTACCACAAGAGGCCAAGATCTGCCGCGAGGATTTGTAATTTCAAGCTTGGACATCAACCCAGACTCTCAAAAACTTTTGCATTGTAATCTAAAAAGGATGGTCAGCAAAATCATATCCTTGGATTTCGAACCATTTTTGGTTGACAACTTGATGAAACTTCATCTAAACTGCTTCGGCTTTTGAAATCCGTTGGCGAAGTAGCTCAGACGGTAGAGCAGGCGGCTCATATCCGCCGAGTCGGGGGTTCAAGTCCCTCCTTCGCCACCAAAGTCTAAATATTCTGTTTTTCTTTAGACTGTCGTCGGCTAGTTTTTGATCAAATTACTGGTTGAGAGCATACGCCCAAAACAGCGATATAATTATACAAAGACCATCGGAATCGTAGAAATTCAATTTTTAGATGAAAAAAACGTGAAAGCCCCTTTAGTTTTTTTTGCATTGCGGGCATAATCTTTCGGATTGTCGGATGACTGCGCCGAGTAGTTCTGGTTCAGTCCCAACCGGCGCAGCCTGCCTTTGAGAGGTTTGGAGGTTACAGATGAAGGCCCGATGGCAATTATGGGGGTTGGCGTTAAGTCTAACTGGCTTAGTCGCCTGTGCCACAGACGTTGGCACTATTGATAGGACACAAAACGACAAGCTAGAAAAGAAGATGTTCGCCGGTCTTTGGTACCTTGCCCAAACGGTTATCGACATCCCCCAAAGCGGCGCATTCAGCTTCGTTGGAGAGATGAACTTTGGTGGTACCAGTAAGGTCGTCTTCGACATCAGCGAATCCACTTTGACTGTGTACCCAGTTTCTGAGTACATCGAAGGTGCGGAAAAGAAATGGAACACGCACAAAATCCGCAAATACTGGGATGACAGGTGCCTTGACCGGGAGTCCGATGCTCCCGAGTATGGGTGCATTGATGGCAAGGACAACTTGGGCAACCCAGATAAGCTTTGCTGCTACGTCGAGCAGTACGTTGGGCAGCCTGTTGCCATCTTTGACATCAAGTCCCACTTTGATGTCATCCGTAGGTACAATGCGCAAACTGGTGAACAGTCCAACGTGATCGAGGAAAACACCACGGACAAGTTCTGGTGGCAGCGCAAGTACATGCGGGTTAACTGGGCTCGCAATAGGGTCTCTGACTATACCTTCATGGCTAGAATGATCGACCAGTCCCCCGTTGATTACTACGTCCAGGAATTCGAGGGTGAGAGGGGAAATCCTGATGCCCCGACAATTACTGAAGATTACATCGACGTGGTCACCAAGGTATATGGCCAGCCGCAAAGTACTGGAAGCTGCGACGTTTATGGAGTTTCCTATGGCGACTGCGCCCCAGCGGTAGTTAAATTCAGGACCGCCTTCCGTAAAGTAGATCCAGACCAAAACTACGAACCGTTGCGATTCCACAACGAGGTTGAGCAGGCCCTGTTTGGTTACTTCTTAACGGAACGAAACACATACGACGAAGATTGGGGGTTGATTGAATCTGGTAGAACTTCTTTCATCAACCGTTGGAATCTGTGGGCTAATTCCTTCAAGGAAGAAGAAGTGATTGGTCTGGATGGTAATCCTAAGCCTTGTTTCAAGGATTGGGCCAATACCGGCTGTGATACTGAAAACATCGAAGGTTCAAAGGAATTCTGTAAGGCAGACGATTGGTACACCCATGGAACCTGTGTGCTGCGAACTCCACTGCCTTACTCAGCACGTGGATTGAAGCCGCTCGTGTACACAGTATCCCATGAACTGCCCGAATCGCTTTGGCCAGCGACCATGAGAATGGCCGAAGTTTGGTCAAAGGCCTTCAAGGAAACAGTCGCGTGGCTGTACTTCTGGGAAGAAAAGGGCTTGATTCATGGCCAAAATCAGCTTCGTGAGTGTCAAACAAACGCCGATTGTGCAAGCCATGCACTTGTTGATACAACCTTTGAACTCGACAAGGTCGATGGCGACAACCTGCCTAAAAACAATAGGGGCGGAATTCTGTGGTCTAACATGAACAAAACCATGGTTATACTGCCAAACAAGGGCATTTCCATGCCTGACTGGCGGTTTCCAGATGGTTTAAATGCAAAGTGCGCCGTGCGACTTGTTAACTTGGCTGGCGAAGCACCTGCCAACCTAGACGTTGCTGGCGTAAATGTCCTTTCTAACGTGCCAGCTTTGACCACCTCCTCCTACAATCCTGATGTACCCGGATATGCTGTAATTGACCCAGTAAACGGCGCTAATTTCGAAGTGCGAGGCGTTGGCTCTGTTACTGCCGATTGCCCTGCCAACCACATCGTTACCGTTGTCGCTGCCCCTGGGAAGGTATTCACGGCGACCACACCCAAACTTGTGACCGCTATTTCAGGCCTTAGGGTTATAAACGCGACTGACATCGACATTGACGTCTCGATCAATGGCGGTCTGCGATTTGGCAATCTTGCACCAAAAGCCAACACTGGTTACATGGAAATTGCTGGTGGTAGCAATGGAACTTATCTGCCCGCAGATTTCGTCCCACAACGCCTTGTTGCCACTGAGGCCGGCAGTCGTGGTGACCTGACCTGTTTCCGCACAGATCACCTTAACAAGTGCGTCGGTTATGGCCATAACCTTACCGAGGCTGACTGGACAAGATGGGAAACCATCCTGGGTTCACTTCCCGAAATGTTCGTCCTGTGCCGAAACACTTACACCCCCAAGAACGATGAGACTGGGGAACAAAACGACGACATGTGGCAGACCAACCTGTACGCTCCGTGGACTGAGATCGTCAATGCCACAAACGAACAACTGGCCTTGCTTCCAAAGGTCAACCCCTGCGTTGACTTCCTGTTTGGTGCTGACAAGTTGGGGCCAGAAGAGAGGCTTGAAAATGCCAGCAAGATGAAGAAAATCGGTGACTCTCGCTACAGCAGTGTTAACTGGGTCAGCGAATCTCAGTACTCGTCTCCGCTTGGTTATGGTCCTAGCGCCTCAGACCCAGACACTGGCGAAATCTTCTGGGGTACCGCCAATATTTATGGCGCCTACATGTATTATTACGCGAACATGTATCGTGACCTCTTTGACCTGATCTCCGGCAAACTCAGCACCTCGGACTACGTCCTAGGCCAAAACGTCAGGGAATGGGTCGCCGGCAAGGCAACAGGCTCCAGAGAAGCGGCACTGCAAACGGAAAGTGTTGATTCTATGATGTCTATGCCTGATCAGGGTGCTGCGATGAGAAGTGCCATGCAGCATGAATTGGACCCATCCGTTTACATGGCTCACGATGGGCGCCCAGTCAGTCACATGGACATCTACAACGTGATCCTTGACAAGGACCTCGGCCGCAAGCTTCAAGGCGCACTGCCTACCCTTGGTAATGGCCAGGGCAAAGTCAGACTTAACGCTGTTAAGGGCACTCCTTACGAGCACCTGTTGTACAACTCCGAAGTTGAGATGCTTCATGAGGCTGGCCAAGTTGCATCAGCTTCACCTGTTGACTGGGCAACGTTGGAAGACTTCAACAAGAAGGAACGTCAACGCCATCAATTCCTGGGCGCTCATAACTACTGCTACTCGGACTTCTCGGACGAAGGCTTGATTGGTAGTGTCAAGGCTTGGGCGTGTATCGGTGATGACCCAAGACCTCGATGCACCAGGGAAAGCTTCGACCCGTTAGATGTAACGACGTACTACAACAACAAGTGCTGCATTGACGATGGCGAGCTTTTGGCTGAGGCCATCTTGATGCGTTTCTATGCTGCTGTAGTTGAGCACGAAGTCGGACACACCGTCGGTCTACGCCACAACTTTTCGGCATCCACGGACGTCTTTAACTTCTTTGATCCATATTATGACATCAGAGAGCTTGAGCCAGTCCCATGTGTTGGCCATTCCGAGTGTGACCAGGCTTTGGGTCAGTTCTGCAAAGATGGTTATTGCCACCAGAAAAAGGCTACAACCTGTAGTAGGAAAGAGGACTGTGGTTATATCCAAGACAACGGCAATGTTGACCATTACGACACCTTTGACTGCGTCAGCAGCAAGTGTGTCGAGTTGGTGCGCTGTGGTCTGCAAGGCCAGTGTCCAGATGGTATGACCTGCAATGGTGCTGATCGTAACTGCTACGAGAACTCAAACGGCACTATGGTCAGAAAGGAAATTCCCGTAGATGCGGACAACTCTTTGATTCGGCAGATGATTCCACGCGGTCCATTGACTGCCTCGGAAATTGAGAAGGGCCGGACGATTTATCAATATTCATCGATTATGGACTACGGTCAACGTTGGAACTCCGACGTTATGGAGCTTGGTAAGTACGACACTGCGGCGATTCGTTTTGGTTATGGAAGCTTGGTTGACGTTTACCAAGACACAAGACATCTGCATGACAGCGTTCACCAGTTTGCCCAAGCATATGGTTACAATTCAGATTCCCAAACGTCTGACAATATGGAAACATCAAGCTGGAACTGGGGTATCTACTTCTCGCAGTTCTACTTCTTGAACAACATGATTGGGGTAGAAGCCAACCGGACAGATGGACCATATGCCAGAAACAGGGCGGCAACTCCGTTCTACCAGATTCAGCTTGAACAGCAGATGGTTACCAACTACTACCGTGAATACTCTGAATTAAGCCGAGTGCAGGTCCCTTATAAGTTCAACGGAGACGAATACGACGGCAACGTTGGCATCTTGACCTGGGACACCGGTATCGACCCATTGGAAATCGTCCATAACTTTGGCATTTCATTGAAGGACTACTACCTTATGGACGCCTTCAAACGTGACCGTTATGGCTTTGGTTTGAACGCGAACCCACTTAGCTATATGTCAAGGATTGCCAGCCGTTACATGGATGCCATGCGTGGTTCTGCCATGTACTACGCCTTGTATGGACACATCCTTAAGAACTACGGTTGGAGGGCCATCTGGGCTAACGGCCGGATGATGGGATGGGGGCTGCGTCGGGCATCTGAGACTGGATTCGAGATTTTGGCTAACACCTTGGCGTCTCCAGCTCCAGGTTCCTTCAAGCTGAATAAAGACACCAAGCTCTACGAAAATATTAGCTACGATTCGGGTGTACCCGGTTCCGAGCTGAATATTGGTCTGGGGCTTGGTAAGTATCCCTACACCAGATTCTCTGAGCAGGCAGGCTATTTCCAGTGGCAACACGCTGAATCCATTGGCTCGTTCTGGGAGAAGCTTGCTGCCATTATGACGCTTACTGACTCAACTGTTTACTTCACCACTAACTATGTTGGTGAGCAGCTCAACATCGGCGTTGGTACTTCTATTGGGTTTAACACCATGTATCCTCGCCAGTTGACTGAGGTATTCGGGTCGATCATCGTAGGTGACAAGGACTATCACGCTTGGTCCGCCGAAGGAGGCAGGGCTCAACCCAGAAAGTATTTTGACGAATACAACATGGATGCCTACACAGTTTCCCCGTCCCCTTATCTGACCCAGAACAAGGACAAGCCTGCGACAATGGTTGAGCCTTCGATAGACAACCTGACCTTGAAGGCTTATCTGTTGCTTTATGGAATGGCCTATCTGCCAGCATCCTTCGATCCGGCATTCTTGGATTCCTTCGCTATATGTATTGATGGCAGTGGCAGTTGCCCGGATATCAGCCCAAGTTCCGGCATCGTTCCCGAGACCTTCACCGATCCATTTGGTGGAAAGACCTACCGAGTCTGGGCACCTGTTTACAGGACGGACTGGTATTCGCCCAATGTTGCGCTGGTTCGTAAGGCACAAGCCCAACAGGCAGCTTGGGAAGCTGCGGACGACGACGCTAAGGTCCAGGCTGAAATGGAATTGCGTGAGTCGATTGAGACATTGGATTTAATGCGTGGCCTGTATGAAATCTACAGCGCCATGCGCATTTAGGCAGGGGGTATGACCATGAGGAAACTTACTTACAACATGGCTCAGACTCCAGGAGGAAGATTCATGAGACATTCAGTCAAGGCCGTCCTGCCGATGCTCACGTTGCTGGTCGTATCTTGTGCGCAGGACTTAGGCACCATAGACCGTGTACAACACAACCCAGTTGCGAAACGAGACATTCTTTTCCATGAAGATGGAACCAGAAAGGAGTGGTTCGTTCAGGTAACTACCATTGAGGCTCCCTACGCTTCGGCGTACAGCTTTGTTGGCGATCAGGGACCGATGGAACGGGGCGTTTTCGAGATTCAGGAAGGCGTGCTGTACTTCTATCGTTCTTATTCATTCGCGGAAAACGAATGGGTTGGAAATCCCAGAACTGACGTCGACCAGCGCTTGACGAACGAGGATGGGTCACCCTACTTGATAGATGGTAAAGAGGTGTGGACATCTAAAAACACACCTTTGCTGGCCTACCCTATTACTTCTCACATGGACATCATTTGGGAATACAACCCCAATACTGGTGAAAAGACCAACGTGCGAGTTGAAAACACAACTGATCGCATGTGGTACGAACGCGAGTATATGAGGGTTACCTGGGGTAACAACTTAATGGTTTCCTGGGCTGGCTTTACCACGGCTATGCGCGTTGGTGGTACATACGCTGGTAATCTTGGGGTGCCTACCATTCATCACGATCTCTCTGCTCACAAGGAAACAGCACCCAGAATGAACCAAAAAGAAGGCTACATGGATTTTGTGAATGACTGGACACTTACCGCTCAAACGGAAGAGCTGGAAGGCTATGGAACTATACCGTTGTGCTGGTTTTATGCCTGGTATTCCGGTGGCGTGTATGAATGCATTTCCGAGAAAATCCAAACCAGAACCTCTTTCTTGGCTGTTGATATTGAAAGGGAAGCCGAATATGAGCCTCTACATTACGACGATTTTGAAATGAATCGTTTCGGTTACTTTAGGGAAGAGAGGCTGGTTTGGGACAAGGACTATGGCTTTACATATGATGGCGTTCGCAAAATGGTTAATCGCCATGACATCTTTAAGAAGGATGAAAATGGCAAAATCATCGGTGTTAAGCCCGTGATTTATCACTTGAATATCGGATATCCAAACGATTTGATCGACGAGGCAAACGGACTGGCGGCAGAGTGGAGTCGCGCCTTTGACGCGGCAGTAAAGGCTGCAACCGGAAAGCTGCCTTATGAGCTGCCAGCCTACCATGCGAATGGCCAGCCGATGCTCAAGGATGATGGAAGCGCAGTTCATGTTGCCAGCATGTTCATCGTCTGTGAAAACAATCGCCAGGATTTCGAAGCTCGTGATGCCGGCACCGTAGTTGCGGACGAAACCATCTGTGGCTCATTGGATGACTACAAGCCTCTTGGAGACCTTAGATACAACTTCTTGTCAGCAATCACGGCTCCGACGCAAGTTGGCCTTTATGGATACGGCCCCTCATCGGTTAACCCCTTGTCTGGGCGTATCGTTAAAGCTGCTGCAAACAACTACGTTGCGGCTATGCGTCTAGGAGCCAGAAGGGCTTTGGATCGCCTTGAACTGCTTGCTGGCGTGAAATCCTTTAGGGAAGTGGCTGATGGCGCTTACATCGCCCAAGATGTGCGAAACAAGAGCCTGGAAAGGACCACTTACTTCAAGCCTGGATATACCCGTGAAGAGGCTGTTGAGCTGGCCCAAAAATTGGTTCCTCCCGAGGTGCAGTCTGCGCTTACAGGTGGCGCCATTGGAAAAACTGACAGAAACCCCACTGCTGGCCGTATGGGAATGCTGGCGGCCAATCCTGACATTGAGGCGATGCTGATCTCTGATGACGTGCGTATGCTGTTTAAGGATCCGCGCCTTGGGGCTGCAAATAGTGGTGCTGTAAGTGGCCCTGGCGGCGCGTATGCTCTTCGCCATTGGGCAAACGCAAAGGGTGTTCAGGAACGCATCAAGGCAATGACTGAACAAACCAAGATGGGCCTTGATAAGGCTGACTATTACGATGGGGCAATCCTGCGTTTGGCCGACGAGTACAAGGCGCAATACGACAAGGCCCTTTGTGAAGGATTGAGAAACGTTCAAAACACCGCCTTTGACTTTAGCGCTTTCAATGATAGCAACCCATGCTCAACAAAGGCCTTGATTGGCCAGCTTCGTGAGGCTTTCGCTTATTACAGCCAGATGAGCCCCTATGCATACGAGCGAAGCGTCATCCCAACCCCGCTTGAAATGGAGACTTTTGAGCCAATTTTGGTTGAATCCCAGAAGGCGATGAACGGGCTTTTGGATAAATTGCGCCAGGAATTCGCTCAGGAGCTTTACAAGCGGATTTACTGGGGCGTGGCAATTCATGAAGTCGGGCATACTCTTGGCCTGCGCCATAACTTTGAGGCCTCGACTGACGCCCTTAACTTCCCACAGGAATACTGGCAACTGCGAGTTACCAAGAATGGGGACAAATACGAACCAGTTGGCCTTTGGGGTGAGACCAAAACCCAGGTTGCTGCTGGGCTTAGGGAATATCAGTACTCTTCGGTTATGGACTACTATGCCAAGTTCAACATGCCGTGGCTTGGAATTGGATTGTATGATATCGCCGCGATTAAGTATGCTTACGCCAGAACGGTTGAAGTATTCGAAAAGAATCCCGATTTGACCAAATTTGCCAAGTACATCGACATCGACCCCAGAGAGGTTTCTTCGGATAACCTGCCTGCCTTTAAGGAAAGGGGCGAAGGCTTTGGATTGGCGTTGCGACGAGTGCATGCTACCAATTATCCCAACTTCTGGGGCAACGTTGACGATATCTACAAGCGCCGTGACGTTCCAATTAGCGAGGTCATCGGGGCCAAGTGCGCAACTGAAGGTGCAAGCTGTGGTGATGGAAAGGTCTGTAAGCTGTTTTACGAAGGCTTGCGCTGCAGCCCGAAGGACCTAACGATGGTCCCCTATCGATTTGGTGGCGATGAACTCACCTTCGGTCTGCCTACAGTTGCAGTTTGGGACGATGGAGTGGACTCGTTTGAAATCGTGAACAACCTGCGTGAAACCTACGAAAACAACTGGATTTTTGCTGGTTACTGGCATCAGGATCCTACTTACTGGCCGACGAACTACGGCAACTGGGTCCAGATGAACTTCTACCAAATGCGAAATCACTTCCAGTGGTGGGCAATCAACTACTCTGTGTACAACAAGAATGACTACTGGAAAAACCGCTTTGGAATGAGATGGGAAGAGGACTTGAACGGTGGTCTACCAGGCGCGATGGCTGCCCACATGTCCTTTAACGTGATGGCAAGCACCTTTGGTCGTCCCGAGCCTGCAAACTATGGGTACAACTGGATGACCATGCGCTACGAACCAGTTGACCAAGTAAACAGGAACAACTACACCACCCAGTTTATGCTGCTGGAGGAGCAAGGCGCTCGCCCAATTTATGCAAACTGGGACTATAACGGCTACCAGCCAGTTGTTACCGCCTCTGGGTCCATTTATGAAAGGCTGGCCGCTTTCCAGATGCTGGCAGACCCAGAGACCCGTTTCATGGCCCAAGACTATATGGCGGACTCCAGGAAATTCCTTGTGAACTACGCCTCGGTTTTCCGTAATGAAGTCAGGGAGCTCTTTGGTGGTCTCATGGCCAACAACTCTGAAAAATATGGCTGGTGTGTACTGACTCACCCAACTTCCAGGCAGCCAATCGCTTTTGCGGATCGTGATTTCAGTGGTCTTGGCTATAACGGCCAGAACTGTACCAATTCCTATCGCGGCTGCTTCACTATGGATGGGGCAAATCCTGTTAAACTGACCAAAACGATTGCATATGACGACACTGGTGAGACCTGTGCCAATGGCGAACGACCGTATGATTTAGCAGGCATTTCCCTGGAGCCAGAGCCAATGTATACGTTCCCAACTACCAGGTTCCGTATCCCAATGTTGGCGGCTTACTATGGGATGGCGTTGTTGGTTGACAACTATGATCGCTCCTTCATGGACTCTGTAAGACTGTGGATTGCCGGCGACAAATACCAGATCACACCTCCACCAGACGCAGAAGTCGCAACCTGTGAGGACCTGTTCTCAGGACGCATCTACAAGACTTACAGGATGAAGGACGGTGGGTACTACCCTGCCTATGATCTGGTTAGCCAGTGTGACTTCCTGTTTTCCTGTTACGATCCAGCCAGAAATGGCAGCCTTACGGATGAAGAGGTCAAAGAGTGCAAGGCCTACGCTCGTGGTACAACTAGGGTCAACGAGCTGACTCTGGAAGATTTGGCCAATGACTATCTGTTCCACCCACTGCAGTTCCTGATTGGTAAGCTTGAGCTTATTCGTGCAATGCACTCGACTTACGAGTGGGGTACTTCCAACTATTCGTACGACGGAAGCGAAGGATAGGCATTCACTTCTTGACAGCTACCATTTTGGTTGATATCTAAAGACATAATGCCTGGAGGAATTATGCGCAGGCTGATTGTCATATGCGCCCTTGCAACGCTTGCAACATCTTGTGCCTCTATTGACACCGCTACAGGCGTCAGACAGGTGGCGAAGGACATTGATGCGGCGAGGGCCGAGCGTTTGGATGCCGGCTCTAAATACGAATTTGAGGCGGCCCTTTTGTACTTGGAGTATGCCATACAACTGCAGGGACGTGGCGAGTATGAAATGGCGAAAGGTTACGTTGCCAAGGCTCAGCAGGCGCTGGTCCAAGGCAGAGAGCAGTTGGAAATCAACTTGAAGTGGCAAAGAGTTGTGGAGGATAAGAAAGCGCAGGCATCTCAACCTGAAGGCGGTGTCCAACCATGACTAGAAATTTATCACTTGCATTAGTTGCCATGCTGTTCCTTTCTGGGTGTATCACGTCAAAGGAGCTACACAAGCGCACTTCGGCCTTGGAACACCTGCTTAGCGAAAACCATGAGGCTATGTACATATGCACCCCTGTCGAACTTGCTAGGGCCACTGCGTACGTCGATTTTTCGCTTAATGAATCAGCGCTTGGTCGTCCGATGGCGGCCAAGCAGTTTGTAGACAAGGCTGCCGCGGCTTCAAAAGAGGCTTTTGTTGGTTCCAGAGACAGTTGGTGCATGAAAGACAGGGATGGTGACGGCATACCTGATGACGTCGACCAATGCCCTGATGAGCCTGAGGACTTTGATGGATTTGCCGACGAGGATGGCTGCCCAGACCCGGATAACGACCAAGACGGCGTTCCGGATGGCGAGGACGAGTGTCCAAATGAAGCTGGACCTGCTAGCAACAAGGGTTGCCCCATTTTAGACACCGACGGTGATGGGGTCTTGGATGAGGATGACCTGTGTCCAAATGAACCCGGACCTGTCGCTAATAGGGGATGCCCATGGCCAGACCGAGATAGCGACGGAGTATTGGACAAAGATGACAAGTGCCCTGACGATCCCGGACCAGTTGAAAATCACGGATGTCCTTATCCAGATCGTGACGGTGACGGAGTATTTGACAAAGATGACAAGTGCCCTGATGAGCCTGGACCACCTGCTAACTTTGGATGTCCATACAAAACTATCGAGATAACTGAATCTCAGATAGTGCTGCATCAAAGGGTGTTCTTCCAGACCAACAAGGCGGTCATCATGCCTAGGTCATTTGCAATGCTGAATGAGGTTGCCCGAGCTATGACTGGCCACCCCAAAATGATCGTACGTGTGGAAGGTCATACTGACTCGCGGGGACGCTTCAATTACAACCTCAAACTGTCGCAGGCCCGTGCTGATTCAGTACGTTCCTATCTCATCGCCCAAGGCGTAGACCCGGCCAGGTTGACCTCAGTTGGATATGGTCCGGAACGTCCGATAGACGACAACGCAACTTCAGCTGGGCGTGCCAACAACAGACGAGTTGAATTCCACATCGTATCCCAATAAAGCCAACTAGGGAGGCAGTCGGTGGTTTTGAAAGACAAAAGGATCCTGCTTGGAGTTTGTGGTGGAATAGCCGTTTACAAAAGCACGATGTTGGCCAGGGCCATGATTAAGGCGGGCGCCTTAGTTCAAGTGGTGATGACAGACGCGGCAACCAAATTTGTGGGGCCGCTGACTTTTGAAGCGCTGACTGAACGGGCTTGTCTGACTGACGAGAACCTGTTTCACACTGGTGGAGGGGTGTCTCACGTAGAGGTGGCCAGAAATGCCGACTTGATAGTGATTGCACCTGCCACGGCGACGACTATTGCGAGACTGGCAGGGGGATTTGCGGACAATATGCTTAGCGCCAGTGTGCTGGCTTCTAAGGCGCCGATACTTTTGGTGCCTGCGATGCACACTGCCATGTGGGAAAGCGTGCCAGTTCAGCGAAATCTGACCTTGTTAAACCCACAGCAGTACCGAATCCTGCCACCAGCGGCTGGGGATTTGGCATCTGGGGATGTTGGGCCTGGCCGTTTTCCTGAAGTGGAAGACATCTTTGATGCCGTCTGCGCCGTTGCAAGTCCCCAAGACCTTGCTGGATGGCGAATAGCTGTCACTGCTGGCCCTACCAGGGAACCCATGGACCCAGTACGTTTTATCAGCAATCCATCGACTGGCAAGATGGGCATTGAAATCGCTAGGGCGGCCCAGATAAGGGGGGCGGTCGTTGATTTGGTTTTGGGGCCCACCCATCTGAATCCGCCTAGCGAGCTTGCGACTGGCAGCATGAACGTCAGGAAGGTGCTGACCACCAAGGACATGCTGGATTCGACTAAAGCTGCCTTGGCAGGGGCCGATGCCTTGATAATGGCGGCGGCGCCCTCCGATGATCGCCCAGCGCAGGTTCACGAACATAAGCTGCACAAGGCCGATTTACCAAAGACCCTGCAGATGGAGGCCAATCCAGATATTTTAAAGACGCTGCGGCCTGATTTTGATAAAAAGGTGATTGTTGGATTTGCGGCAGAAACAACGTCAGTGGTGGAGTCAGGCCAGCAAAAGCTTGTGGATAAAGGGCTTGACTTGTTGTTTGCAAATCCTGTTGACAACGGTCAAGGCTTTGGAGCGGCGGCTAATCAGGGCTACTTGTTAAGCAAGGATGGGGCTTTAGTGGTGGTTGAAAGCCAAAGCAAATTTGATGTAGCTAACTTAATCCTGGACCAGGTTTTGAAGATAGGTAAGCGCAAGTAAACAATGAAAGATTTACCTTTTGAGGTTCAGCTAAACAACGCCGTCGCTGCCCTAAGGCACCTGCTTGAGGTGCAAAAAACGCAGACACCACTGCTAATCAGGCCGGCTGCGGTGAACAGGCCCCTTCGTCAGCAAGTTCAAAAGGGAGCGGCAGCTGGGCGACAGGCTGCGGCACCAGTACGGCAGGCTGTGGCACCGGGCCCCAGGCCTGTGCAAAACGAAATACAGGCGTTTAACTTGGCTTCATTAAGTCTCGGAGATCGTTGGAATAATCTGGACCTTGGCGAACTTGAAAAGGAGGTCGCCAAATGCCAGGCGTGCGAATTGGCTGGCACCAGGACAAACACCGTTTTTGGTGAGGGAAAAATCAAGCCAAAAGTCATGTTCATTGGGGAAGGACCTGGCGGCGAAGAAGACAAAGAAGGCCGCCCGTTTGTTGGTCCAGCCGGTCAGTTGCTGGACAAAATGATTGGTGCGATGACCTTGTCCAGGCAAGAATGCTACATTGCCAATGTCGTTAAGTGCAGGCCTCCAGGCAACAAAACTCCGGATGCTGCCCACATGGAGGCTTGCCTGCCTTACCTGATGGCTCAGATAAAAAGGGTCCAACCTGAGTTTATAGTCCTGCTTGGGGCGGTCGCTGCAAAGGCAATGTTTAACAGGCCAGACGCAGTTGTTGGTCGCTTGCGTGCAAAGGTCCACCAATGGCATGATATCCCCCTGGTGGTTACTTATCATCCAGCCGCCCTGCTTCGAGAGCAAGGTTACAAACGTCCTGCCTGGGAGGACTTGAAACTGGTGATGGCCCGATTGAACCTTGGAGGTTAGTAAATGGCGAATTATCCTGCAGGAATCAGCTTTGGAACCCATAGAACTATTGAACCACCAGGTGGATTACCCCAGTCGGCACAACGGATTGACAACTCATTGCCCATCCATCCAACGGAATTGTTGATTGATGTTGAAGTATTAAACATTGATGCGGCTTCATTTGCCCAGATGCGACAGGCTGCAAACGATGACCCACAAGGTGTGGCGGACTTGATTATCGAAACCGTTAACACCCGAGGAAAACAGCATAATCCAGTGACTGGCTCAGGCGGGATGCTGGTGGGAACGGTTGCGCAGATTGGTGAAGACTATCACGGGCCATTAAAGGTGAAAGTTGGCGACAAGATTGCCACTTTGGTGTCGTTGTCACTGACGCCTTTGCACTTGGACAAGATTCACGAAGTGCGGATGGACTTGGACCAAGTGGCTGTTTCTGGCCACGCCATCTTGTTTTCAAGCGGCATAGCGGCTGTACTTCCAGATGACATCTTGCGAGATGTGGCGCTGGCCGTGCTTGATGTGGCTGGGGCTCCCGCCCAAACTGCGAGGCTTGTTAAGCCTGGAATGTCTGTGGGAATCCTTGGAACCGGCAAATCAGGTCTACTGTGCGCCGCAGTTGCTAGGCAAATTTTGGGGCCTAAAGGCAGAATCATCGGCATCGCCCATCAACCTGAATTCTTGAAACCTTCCGTTGAGTTAGGTTATGTCGACACCCCAATTGTGGTGGATGCCAGAGATCCAGTGGCAGTCCTTGAGGAAATCCACAAGGCAACCAATGGAGAGCTTTTGGATTTGACTTTGAATACGACAAACGTGCCAGGCACTGAAATGGCAACTGTCGTGGCAACCAAAAATGGGGGTTTGGCGTACTATTTCAACATGGCAACGTCTTTCACCGCGGCAGCTTTAGGCGCTGAAGGCATTGGCAAAGATGTCACCTTGCTTATTGGTAACGGCTACACCCCTGGACACGCGGAGCTTACCTTGGAGCTTTTGCGCCAGGATCCAAAACTAATGGAATTCTTTGTAGAACGCTTTGCGGGATAAATCTATGGCTTTTTACAATCCAATCGCCGGCCTGGAAGTAATCTGTGGCCCCATGTTTTCTGGAAAAAGTGAGGAATTAATCCGTCGCCTGCGTCGCGCAAAAATCGCCAAGCAAAGGGTTATGGTCTTTAAGCCCAGGATTGATGACAGGTATTCAGAGGACCGCATTGTTTCGCATTCGGAACAATCTTTAGACGCGCAAGTTGTCTCAAGTCCCGAAGAAATTTGGGAAATGCTTGATGACAGGACCGAGGTGATTGGCATCGACGAGGTACAGTTTTTTGACAAATCGATTGTGGCACTTTGCGAGCGACTGGCCAATTTGGGGCGCAGAGTCATCGTGGCAGGCCTGGATCTCGATTATAAAGGCGTTCCATTTGAACCTGTTCCACAGCTTATGGCAGTTGCCGAGTACGTCACGAAGACGCTAGCGGTCTGCCATCGATGTGGGGCGCCGGCCAGCCGTACCCAACGAATAGTGCGAAGCGAGGAGCGGATTGTAGTCGGGGCGTTAAACGCTTATGAGGCGCGCTGCAGACGCTGCTTCGAGCCTGACTTGCCAAATCAGCTTACAATGGATCTAAAAGAAACTTAGTGATCTCGATTTTCGTAATGAAAATGGCTTCCCTTTTTCGGCGTGGCTTACTACAATCCCGCCGAGCCTGTTTTTTTTAAGGGCGGAGGTAAATTTGATGAGACGATTTGTAGCGCTGACGTTAATTTTTGCTTTCACGAGCTTGGGTTGTTACAACACCTACTACATTGACAGGGGTCAGTTGGCTGAACTGCAGGTTGTCCCTGAAACTGGTAAGGCCACCGTTACTGATAGCAAGAGTAAGGCTGTTCAAGTCGACGACGATACGAAGCTGTTTGTTCGTTCGGAAGGAGGCAAGCGCTACCAGTTGACTCCGTTTAACTTCACCATGACTGAGTCCCAGCTTGTCGCCTCTGACCGAGACTACATCCTCGACATGACCGAGCTTAAGGAGATGGCCGAAGTAGACCACATGAGCCGCTGGAAGACTGGTCTTTTGATCGGCGGTGGAGTTGCAGTGTTTGCGACAATTGTTGGTTTAATCGCATGGGCGTCTGCCACCAGTGGAAGCTCTGAATAGTTCAGATGTGCAAAATACTCCCCCAGAGGATAGCCCCAAGTCTGCCAGGCGACGCTGGCCTTTCGTACTTGTAATTGCTCTAGTTCTGATCATAGTTGCGGTCTGGAACATGCCGTTTTTGGCTAACGGGCCGGTCAAGTGGCTGTTGGTACGCGGCGCGGCCCGAACAAATCAAAACATTGAATTTGGCGAACTTGTGATGAAGTCTTGGACTTCAATTGCCTTCGACACGGTGTCTTTTTCTGGCGATCCTGAACTTAACGTAGCTGCTAGAGACGTGGTCATCAAAGTCGATCCTTGGAGCATGGCGTTTGGGGGGATGCCAGTCCACGAGGTCAGCATCGAGTCTTTGGCCTTTCAAGTAGGCTCGCCATCTGCTCCTATTACAGACTTCAAGTCGCTGTTGAAACCTAGGGTGGAGAGCGCTGCAGATGATGTGCAGCCCACGACACCCAGCGCTTCTTTGGAGGCCAGCAAAAAGCCTGAAAAAAGGCGAAAACTTGAACTTCCGCTGTTTTCTCTTAAGGCCTTATCGGGGACTATCCATTCCCATCGTGAAATCGTGATTGAGGGTGGCTATCTGACCATAAAGCTGCCTGATGATGGTGTGATTGACCTAAGTAGACAACTTGTTGGAGAGTTGGATCTGCTGATTGAACAAGACCAGCCAAGACACATAACTATTGACGGTAAATTAACGCCTAATGGTGTTTTTAAGTCACTAAGCGCTGTATCAACCCCTTCGCTCGAACTTGCCTCTGAGAAGGCCAAAATAGCCCTTGGAGGGCTTGATTGGGATGAATCCTTCATCAGCTTTAGGGCTCTGACTGCAAGCTTTCCTGGCAAGATTGATTTGACCACTGATTCAGTAACGTTAAAGTTTGGAACTGAAGCAGACATTAGCTGGCTTCCAAAGGGACTACCATCGCCATTAAGAAGCTTTCTTGAAACCAATCGCCTCGAAGAAATCATCGTTGAAGACCCGCAGCTTGTAATCGGCCAGGGGCAGCACGACCAGGTGTCCCAAAATTTGCGCTCAGCCTTGGTTGAAGGGCCAACAGCTGCATTTGGGCCTGAACCTGCGTCAAAGGATTTGAAAGGACGCATTGTTTCCCTTTATGAAAGAGTTGAAACAAGAGCAGTGCGGTTGCTAGGGGTCGTTCAAGAATCATTGACAAAATTACCCCCGCTGAGGCTTACAGTGCACGGTGCTTTAGTGCACTTTGCAGATGTACCACAAGAGGCTTCAAACCAAGATCTGGCCAACATCAGTTTCAAGGGGGCTAAAGATCCAAACGGCAACATGCAGGCTACCCTTCGTTTTAACGCCCCAGAAAGTAAATCTGGGACAAACGAGTTGGTTTTTTCTTCGGATGGCGAGGCCCTGTCATTGACGGTTCGTGCTGCTCACCTGCCTTTAAAGCAGTATGAGGCCCTGTTTCCAAGGTCTTTTACCCCTGATTGGGATGGGGCTTTGAAGGGCTCAGATTTCACAATCATCGTACAATCGTCACAGCATTTGTCCTTGACTGGCACTGTTGAATTCATTGATATGACTGCAATATTGCCAGCAATTTCGTCGGCGCCTTTAACTGACCTGAATGTACACTTTTCAGGCATTTTCAATTGGGATTTGGCAAAGGCTGAGGTCGAGGCCCAAGATGCTGTTTTTGGTTTGGGGTTGATTAAATCGCCTTTTACAGCGGTGGTTCGGGACCTAAAAAAACAGCCCAAATTTTCGTTTAAGGCAACCCTACCAAGAATGAACGCTCAGGATGCTTTGGAATCGATCCCAAGCTCGATATTGCCAGCATTGGAGGGCGTGCGCCTTGGCGGAACCGTTGCGGGTGAAGCATCGGCAGAAGTTGACACTGGAAATCTGGCGTCAATGAAACTTGATATTCGACCCGATGTAGCTGATATGAAAAGCCTATCCCTTGGGAAAGCAGCTGGAATCGAGTTATTGAAAAGCCACTTTATGCACACCATCCATTTGGCCGACCAGACTGTGATCAATCGACTGGTTGGGATCGACAGCCCTGATTGGGTGCCTTTAGAGGACATTCCGAAATATCTGATAGCGTCGTTAACCACCAGCGAGGACCATGAATTCTTCCGTCATCAAGGCTTTTCAATCGCCGGGATTAAGCGTTCTGTGCGGGTAAACCTGGAGCGCGGCGAGTTTGCACAAGGGGCAAGCACTATTTCGCAACAGCTGGTAAAAAACCTGTTTTTATCCAGGGAAAAAACGATTGCAAGAAAGCTACAAGAGGCGTTTTTAACGTGGCAAGTTGAGCAATATCTAACGAAAGACAAGATTTTGGAGCTTTACCTGAACATCATCGAATGGGGGCCTGGAATTTGGGGCATCAGGGCCGCCTCGCAGCATTATTTTGCAAAGGAACCCTCAAGGCTAAGCCTGCTTGAAAGCGCCTATCTTGTATCAATCATCCCAGCTCCAAATCGATACCACGCCCACTGGGAGGCAGGCTCAGTCCCCAGAGCATTCGAAAACCGCGTCAAGCAACTAATCAAGGCAATGCAACGCCGCGGCTTGGTCAGCAGCGCAGAAGCCGATCTAGCCCTTGAAGAAAGGATAAGATTCACAGGCAAACCAGAAGAACGACAGTTAGCCCCAGATGACGACGAGTTTCATGATTAGCCTGCTTTTTACACTTCGTTTTTGCGACATTTCTTGCTTGATATAACGTTTATCGTAATTTTGGACAAGTTTTGTATTTGCGCAAAGACGTGCTTGATTGGTGGGCGGGGGCAGGGACAGGGACAGGCACAGGGGCAGGGACAGGGTCAGTGAGACATTTGTGCTGGTCTGCAGGATTTGGAGCTAAAAGGACGTCGAGAGGGCACCCTGCAACATGGTCCGGGGGCAATCCTGGAGGGCGCTATCGGGAGTTGCCGGGACCCGACGTCTCTTAGGTGACTTGAAGAGTGCGCAGCACTCCGTCCGGGCATAAACACCGCCGCCATTCATGGCGGCTTTCGCCCGGACGATGTCACTAAGAGACAGTCGGGGTGGCTACGGGAGATTTTGGGTCCGGAAGGATGCCCCCGGACATGTTTTAAAACTGTAACGAAGAGATAAAACGCAAAAAAGAACAAACAATCAGCAGCCAGAACAGACTAATTGGCAGGATATGCAACAGGGACAGGAACAGGGACAGGCACAGGAGGCAGAGGCGGCGTTCGTGGGGTGGTTGTGCTATTATCGCCACCAGTTTTTGTGAGGATTGCGATGGCAAGCAAGGACTATTATAAAATTCTTGGAGTTGATAAATCGGCTGATGCCGATGAGTTGAAAAAAGCCTTTCATAAACTGGCGTTACAGTATCACCCAGACAGAAATCCAAACGACAAGGCCGCAGAAGAAAAGTTCAAAGAAATCAACGAGGCGTACGCAGTTCTATCTGACGCTGAAAAGCGCAAACAATACGACACCTTTGGCGCTGAAAACTTTAACCAACGATTTACCCAGGAAGACATCTTCAGCGGTTTTGATTTTGGATCGATTTTTAGCGACCTTGGCTTGGGCGGGGGCGGCGGCATTTTTGAAACCCTTTTTGGTGGATTTGGTGGTCGCCAAAGAGGGCGAGCAGCTGGTGGAAATCCATTTGGCGGTGGGGGCAATCCATTTGGCGGTGGCATGCCCATGAAAGGACCCGATGCGGTAGCGACCCTGCAAATCTCGTTCAGAGAAGCTATTTTAGGAGGCAACCGCGTCATCAGAACCGGTCATGATCACCAAAACGTGTCAGTTAAAATTCCGCCCGGCATAAACTCTGGTCGAAAACTCCGCCTTCGAGGCAAAGGTGGAAAATCCACCACCGGTGGCCCAAATGGAGACTTGATCATCACCGTTGAAGTGGCCCCGGATCCAGTCTTCACCCGAGATGGAGACGACCTCAGAAGCGAAGTTAAAGTGCCGCTTTCCACCTTTGTCTTAGGCGGCACCGCCGAGGTCGAAACCTTGGAAGGCACCAAGCGTGTCAAAGTAAATCCAGGTACTCAGGCAGGCACCCAAGTTCGCTTGGTAGGCCAAGGAGTCCCAAAATCAGGTGGACACAAAGGCAATCTTTACGCCAGGCTGATGCCCATCCTGCCAATAAAACCAGATGCAAAAACAACAGAACTCTTTACCAAGCTTGCAGAACTTGGCCTGTAGTCTCTTTTTAGTAGGAAATAATCAATGGTCATCCAGGAAGGAATATTTTCTTGTCCAGGTGCGGCAGTCGGCCATAGTGGCGGAGCGCACCTGAATACTGGCTGCACCGCCGTTATTTTGGACCAAGCCTCCAATTATTCTGCCTATGTTGGTGGAGGCGCGGCCTCTGTTCGCCAAGTCTCAGCGCTATTTGCAGGCCATTCTGTAAGCGTCGCGGATGGGTTCATGGTTTGCGGCGGCAGTGCTTTTGGCCTTGACGCTTGCGGTGGTGGACTTAAGGCCTTGGAAGAGGCCGGTCGCGGAACAGCTGTTGGAAGAATGGTCGTGCCAGCCTTGCCATCAGCGGCTGTCTTTGACCTTGGAATTGGCAAAGTGCGGCCTGACTTTGACATGGGTTATGCAGCCGTCTTGGATGCAAATCCAGATGATGAAAGGGAGGGACGAGTCGGAGCCGGCTCTGGCTGCACAGTTGGAAAGGTCGCAGGAATTGACCGCGCCATGTGGGGCGGAGTTGGTGTTGCAACCGCAAAATGGCCCAACGGACTTCACGTGGCTGCATTGGTCGTTGTAAACGCGTTTGGAAACATCATCGACCCCAAAACAGGACAAACTGTCGCTGGCGCTAGGGACCTGACCAAGCCTGGAGCCTTTATCAGCGCAGAAGCGTCCTTAATCGACGGTTTTATGGCCCGCATGACCGGGATGAACACAACCATAGGCATAGTCATCACCAACGCAAAATTAAGCGGTTCTGAGTGTTATCGAGCAGCCACCCTAGCATCAGCCGGCTTTACCCACGCCATCAGACCATGCTGGACTGGATATGATGGAGACATCGTTTTCCTGGGCGCAACAGGAGCGATTGCATCAGATTCCCACCAAGTTGGAGTTGGAGCCAACGCAGTGCTGCAAAGGGCCATTGTTAGGGCCGCTATTGCAGCCAATTTGGACGGTTCGTTGCCAACGGTTTAGAGTATATTGCCATGTACAGGGGCTTTAAAAGTGGGCGAAAAGTTAAGCATAAAATCTGTTAACATCATAAAAATTGGCTGCTTAGTGCTTGTGGCCGGTTTTATTGGCCTTGGAACTGGGTGTAAAGAAAAGGTCCCATACCCGAAAATCCCGCTTGGCGGCGAAGAACCCAAGATTCAACCAACCCCAATTGGCGGCGGGTCACAACAAGCCTTGCAAGACGCAAATACCCAAGAAGATGAGGGGCCTAGGCCTTGGCTGCTGGTTGTAACACCCCAAGGATCGTTTTTAGTAACGTCCAGCCCTGGGATGGATGACCTTGTGGTGCGACGCACAAAAGCCTTGGTACACGTGGCTGATGATGGCCAAGTCTTTGGATTTGAACCTGTAATGCGAGACATCGGTGCAAATGGGCAGATGGCCTTTTTGCGCCCAGTTGGCCGCGTCAGCTCGGACGTACCTGTAACCTCCTTTGACATATCTGACATTAAGCAGGCCTTTGAAGCCGACCCAGACATGGCAAAAACTTACTACCATCGAGAATCCTTGACTGCAATTGGCGCCCGCAAAAGCGTCGTCACTTGGTTGGCCAAGGTCCAAAGCTTCCTCGGAGGGGCCCATCCCTACGCTTCATTTGAACTTAAGTCCTTTGATTTATTGACAGGTCAGCTGGCCAAGTCAACAGAACTTGAAGGCGACCGCAACATTCCAGCCGAGATTTTAGGCAATCGTTACAAAGACGCCTGTGTAAGGGACTTGATCGGGATAGCGCCAGTTGAAGGATGGCAAGGGAAACCAGCTTGGCTTGCGGCTCTCGGACACGAATTTGAATCATGTGCTGGCGAGTTGCTTTTGGCGCAACTTAAGGATATCCCAGATGAAACACCGGATTACTTGATGGATAACTTGTCCCAAGGAACCGTTTCGCTTGGCGATGAATCCTTTCCAGGTGTAGTCGATTTAAGGGTTGCAAGAAACAAGGAAATGGCGGTCCTTTTGATGGGGCGAGACCTAAAGGATAAAGCACCGTTACCTTGGCAATCATCGGATCCAGTTGCCAAAAACAGGATCAAAAGGGAACTGCGAGTCTGGCAGAAAGGGACTAAACAGCCTGTTGTAATAGGCAGGGCGTCCGCGCTGCTGTCGGCTCAATTCCTGGATGGACATGAATTTCCTGACAGGATCCTGAAATCATTTGATGCACTTTAGTTATTTGAAGTCTTGAGGTTTTTACAGGCATTTGATTGACATTTACTTCCGATTAATGGTACCGGAGCCTCCATGAATAGTGCGCATACAATTTTGCGAGTTTTGTCTTCGAAGGTTAGCCTGATTGCTGCGGGCCTCATCTTGGTGGCAGCTGCACTTTTTGCGGCAGACCTGCCACAAGGCGGTTCAAGCCGAGACTTGCTTGCGATTTGGCCTTTGGCCTCAGGGCCATATGTCGTGCTTTTAAGCTTGCACCACCTAGCCAGAAGCCCGCTTGTCTGGAGCGCAATCCTGCTTGCTATTTTGCACATGGTGGCAGTCAGGCTGGTTAAGCCAACCAAACCCGCCAAAATCGACATAACAAATGTGGTTTTGGCGATTGTCACCATGGCGGCCATGGTGTTTTTGGCCCTGGACCATAAATCCCCGCCTGTGGTCGAAAACACGCGCCTTATGGTTCACTTGGACGACGGCGCTCGTCAAGTTGTTGATGAAGGCTCAGCCTATCTTTTGCCATCATCACAAGGCCAACGCACCCTACTCTTTGGGACAGCCGATATCGGACCTTATGCGGTGGAGTCAGGGTCAAAACTGGCCATTCACCTGCCGCTTGCTAATGGCCAAGCTGGAGATCTAGCGGTATCTGCAAGGCGACCAGTTGCAAACGACACGCCCACACCACGGACAGGTCCCGGACTGCTGCCCGGCTTAGGCACCCTGATAATTGGGGGCTTGGCACTTTGGGCGATTATTGCCACTACCAGACAGCAACTGCTCAAACCCATACCTCAACGCCTGGGCTGGCTTACCGGTTTTGTAGCAGTCGCAGTCTTGGTCCTCGCAAATCCTTGGACAACACCAGGTTCTGGCAGATTTCCCGTTGGCGAGCATGTCACCGGAGCACCCGTGATCCATCACATGATTGCCAAGGGTGCGCTTGATGTATCCTCCTGGAATGCTTGGCTTCCCGCGTTTTTTAACTACCATGCCGTTACCATCATGGCGCACATTGCGGCTTTAATCGGCATCGTCGCGCTGGCCCTTTTGCTGCGAGACCGCGTTTCCGGGCCCAGCACCATCCCTGCCAAGACCGCTGCGCTTGCTGGCTTTACCTTCTTTGCTATTGGGCTGCTGCTTGTTGGCCACGCGCTGCTCAGGATTCCCCTACCAGTTGATGAATTGGAGCTGCAGACCATCTTCATCACCCAAGTACTACCCAGAATAAGGGCTGACGTATCCGTTTCTTACACTTCACTTTCACATGGCGGCCCCTATTCGCTTCCAGTGCTAAGCGGGCTTGTACCAGCCTTAGGTTACTTGGTGATTGGACTTTCAATGGCGTCAGCGGCGCTGCGAGCTTCTGCAAAGCCCAAAAAGGCGCTTGAACTGCGAACAATCCTGATTTTGCTGGTTTTGGCTGGTTTGGCCAGATCAGCGTTGGCTTTTTGGTTTGGAAATACAACAACAGCTCCGGCGGCTGCCCAGACGATTGCGTTGATTGCATCCTGCTTGGCGGTTTTTGGCCTGTTTGCTGATTGTGATGACGCAAAGGCAATGCCATCTTGGCTTGCTGTAACGTCGGCCATGCTGTTGATAATCCTAGTCCCTTAGGAGAATTTTGCCTTAAATTCAGGACCCTTACTAGATTTATTGGCAAATACCGAGCCAAAGTCTCTATAATTCGCATCAGTGGAGCCAGTGGGAGAGCCGTGATTCGTCTACTTGCCGTCATTACAGTCGTTGTTGCATTAAGCGGGTGCGCTGATGGTGACATGGGGCGTGTTTTAGATATCGCGGGCGAACCCCATAGCACGGACGTCACCTACCTGCATGACGCCTTGATTGTTGGTTATGACGCAGCCAACAAGCCTACAGATACGACTGTACCTTTGGATTTGGACCAACCTGCAGACAGCTACGAACAAGACGACACGTTAGAACCACTGGATTCCCAGTTGAACGACAATTGGGAACCAGAGGTACCTTCAGAATCTGACGTTGTCGATCCAGATGGCATTGACAGCCCCCAAGACGGCCATGATTATGACGAAGGTTCAGACGATCCTGGCATAAATGGAGACATAGATTTGACGCCATGCGATGAAGGTGGCGATTACTGTGAATCAGACATGGTGTGCGACAAGGGCAAAAATGAATGTATCGACATCAAAAACTGCTCTGATGAAGGGGAATTGACGTACAGCGAGCTGATTGCCAAGCTCATGTTGGAAAAATCAATATATGTGAAAGTCACCGCTCGGGTTTGGGTGGGCACCCCTTCCTGCAGCCAGCGGAACTGCCCTGAAAACGAGCCATGCTGCAACAAGTGTTTTTCACAATTGTTCATTGGCGACATTGGTATGCCGCCTTTGGTGTTAAGCGGAAACACTGACGACGCAGCATTAATCGGATGTCAGGGGACTGAATGTGAAGTAAAGTGCGAGCCGTTTGAACCTGACAAGTTGTACCGCTTCTGGGGGCGAGTCAAACTTTCCGAGGCCAGGGGAGAGTTTAGAATTGACGGCTACTGCAAAATTCCAGAAGATGAACGGGAAGTTAGGTGGACAATCCCTTAGCATCAGCCAACAAAGTAGCTTTGGTTACAGGCGCAGCTGTCAGAGTGGGCAGGGAGATAGCGCTGACTTTGGCCAAGGCTGGTTGTGACATCGTCGTCCACTATCGTAATTCCGTAAAGCAAGCCCAAGAAGTTGCAAATGAAATCCGGGCAATGGGGCAGAAGGCGGAATGCATATCAGCTGATTTGACAGATTCAAACGCGATTGACGAGCTGTTTTTAAAAGTACTGGACCGGTTTGGACGCTTGGATATCTTGGTAAACAGTGCAGCTGTCTTTGCCAGGACCCCTGTGGGCGAACTGGACGAGGCGGACTTTGATTTTCACATCAACATGAACTTGAAGGCACCCTATCTGTGCAGCATTGCGGCCGCCAAACTTATGCATGATGGCGGCGCTATCATCAACATCGCGGATGTCGCGGCAGAACGGCCGTTTAAAAACCATGTCCCTTACTGTGTATCGAAGGCAGGGCTGCTGATGCTGACCCGTGGTCTAGCCAAAGGGCTTGCCCCAGCTATCAGGGTCAATGCGGTGTCTCCAGGCACCGTTTTGTTCAGAGACGACGAAGACGAAGCTGCCAGAAACTTTGTAATTTCCAGGATTCCCATGGGTGATGTGGGCACCCCAAAAGACATTGCCACCGCAGTTCGATTCTTGGCCATTGAGGCCACCTATGTGACTGGCCAGATTTTGGCCGTCGATGGTGGACGGTCTCTACACTAAAAAAGCGTGCCAGGCTTTCTTGGAACAGACTTGTGCAGATGGGCCATTGCCCTGGAAGTGGCCACCCTACCCCTGGCTGTGCGCTGGATGAAGCCCTCTTGCAGCAGATAAGGCTCGTAGACTTCCTCCAAGGTGTCACGCTCTTCTGATAGCGACGCACAAAGGGTCTCGATACCAACTGGGCCACCATCAAATTTATCAATAATAGTCAGCAGGTACTTTCTGTCCATCGCATCAAGGCCAGCACTATCGACATCCAGGCGGTCCATCGCAGAGCAGGCAATCTGGTGGGTAACCACACCATCACCTTCGACCTGGGCAAAGTCGCGCACTCGGCGTAGCAGGCGATTGGCAATCCTTGGCGTGCCACGGGCGCGACGGCCGATCTCGTCGGTAGCATCCTTGCTGATCTTCAGCCTAAGCAGCTTGGCCGAGCGCTCGACGATTAACGCCAATTCATTAACTGGGTAATGATCCAGCCTTTCCACGATCCCAAAACGGTCGCGAAGTGGCGAAGTCAGCAATCCAGTCCTAGTCGTGGCGCCAATCAATGTAAAACGCTTTAACTTCAGCTTGATTGATCTAGCGCCCGGCCCTTCGCCGATGACCACGTCGAAGTTGAAGTCCTCCATTGCGGGGTAAAGGTTTTCCTCGACAACTGGATTCAGGCGGTGGATTTCGTCGATAAACAGGACATCGTTTTGAGAAAGATTGGTAAGGATCCCAGCCAAATCGCCTTTCTTTTCAATGGCTGGCCCTGAAGTCTGCTTTAAATCGACCCCAAGTTCAGCCGCCAAGATGTGGGCCAGAGTCGTTTTGCCCAAACCAGGCGGGCCACACAGCAAAATGTGGTCAAGCGCGTCGCCACGATGTTTGGCTGCCTGGACAAAGATGCGAAGCTTATCTTTTAAAGCCTCCTGACCGACAAAATCGGCAAATGAACGGGGCCGCAAAGCAAACTCCCCAGCTTCCTCACCTGTCTTTACAGCGGTTATAACCCTGCTGGTATCTGAACTCATGCAACCCCCTAGCCGTGCTTAGACTGCAGCACCGCAAGAGCCTTTAAAACCAGGCCTTCTAAGTCATCGCCATCCTTGATCTGGACCTGGCGAATCGCGGCCTCGACGTCTCTTGGACCAAAGCCAAGATTGGCCAGGGCCGATCTTAAGTCATCGAGAAGGACTGTGGGAATTTCGTGCTTGGGAGCTACCTCGATGGCGATTGGTAACTCTATGAATTTCTTTGAAAGTTCCAACACCAAGCGCTCGGCTATTTTTTTACCAACACCTGGAATCTGCGAAAGCAGGCGCAGGTCCTTGTCTCTGATTGCGGCCACCAGTTCTGCGATGGGAAACCCGCCAACTATCTGGGTACCAAGCTTTGGGCCAACGCCTGTGACTTGGGTGACCATATCAAAGACCAGCCGATGGTCTCTGGTTGCAAACCCGTGTAATATAAAGGCATCTTCCCTGACTATCGTTCGCACCCAAAGCGTGACTTCCTCGCCAATGGGGCCAAAGGTTTCCAGAGTCTGGCGGTCTACCCTGACCTCATATCCCACGCCGTTGACATCGACAATGACGTCCAAGTCCTCAACGTGACGCAAAATTCCTTGCAGATATCCAATCACCATCGACCTCCACGGCCACCTTGCATCTGTTCGAGGATAGCATAACTGCCGGACAACATCTGGTGTGTCATCGCAATAGCCAAGGCATCGGCGGCATCCTCAGGTGGGTCCTCGTCAAGGCTTAGTATGGCGCGAACCAGTGCTCCCACCTGCCCTTTGATGGCACGCCCACTGCCAGTAACCGATTTTTTGACTTGAGCCGGAGTATATTCAAACAAGGGAAGGCCAGCCTGCTCGACCACCAGCAAAACCACGCCTCGGGCATGCCCCAGTTTAAGCGCAGAGTCAGCATTTTTGGACACAAAAACCCGCTCAACGGCCACCTCTGTAACCGAATGCCTCTTGATGATCTCGCTTAACCCAGCATAAAGCTTGGCAAGCCTAGTCCCCATTGGCAAGTTTGCGCCCAGCTGCAGGGTCCCATACTCGACGGCCTTGGTGTTTCCCCAATCGCCCTCAACCACCCCATAACCGGTGATCCGACTACCGGGGTCAATACCCAGAATCCGGCTCATGTTGTATCCACATTTAAAAGGAGGGTGCCCTCGCCATCAGCCGGCCAAGGCTTCCATTTCTTCGTCATCGATATCGAAGTTCGCCCAAACGTTCTGGACATCGTCTGAGTCTTCGAGATTTTCCATCAGGCGCAGCATCTGCTCGGCTTCCTTACCAGTCAGCTTGACGGTGGAATTGGGAAGCTTCGCATTTTTGGTAGATGTGACATTCAGGCCGGCTTCTCTGAGTTTATCTGCGACTTCATTAAGTTCGCTGGGCTCGGTGGTAATCTCAAACAGGCCATCGCCACCCTCAACATCCTCGGCACCAGCCTCAAGCGCGGCCATCATGACGGTATCTTCGTCCAAGTCCTCGCCTTCAACTTCGATGACACCGGCCATCCTGAAGTTCCAGGCAACGGCGTTCTGGGTCGCCATATTTCCGCCGCTCTTGGACACAATTCTGCGAATTTCGGCAACACAACGGTTTTTATTATCGGTAGTGCAGTCGATTATTATGGCAGTTCCGCCTGGACCATACGCTTCGTAGGTGATTTCTTCGTAAGACACCCCTTCCAATTCGCCGGTGCCCTTCTTAATCGCCCTTTCGATGTTATCCGAGGGCATATTTTGGGCCTTAGCCGTCAGCACCGCCTGTCGCAGGCGAGGATTAGCCTCAGTATCACCGCCACCCATACGAGCAGCAATCGTGATTTCCTTGATCAACCGTGTAAAAATACGCCCTCTGGCCGCGTCGGCCTTACCCTTTTTGTGCTTAATCGTCGCCCACTTACTATGTCCAGACATACCACATCCTCGCTGTCAAAAGCTATATCGATAGGACCGCTTATCGCCGCGGCGACCATTGCGAACCCGAACCGCGCATTTTTTATCACATTACACGCCATCATGCAATCCAAAATCGGCCACAACCAAGGCCGCCAAATCGCTGGCTTGGGCCAGTCGCAGGCCTGGGATTAGTGCCAGCCTGCAAGATTTCACCAAGCTTAGTTTGCCCTTCCAGCAGCACGACCACCTCGGCTAAATCATTCATGGGTCATGCCCCCCTGGATCACATTCTTTGGCCAAAGGAGTCTTTCAAGCCCCGCCCGTCCCTGATATTCAACATGCCTACCCCAACCTTGAGCACCCTGCCCTGCCTAGACAATCAACTATAGCTGCAACGATAAAGGCTTCCCGCATCATTTTTTGATGTGTTTTTTAATTCGCCAAATTAAAAAAAGACTAACCACTCGAATTTACGCCAATTACACATTTTTCTTTTCTGAAAACCGCCCATTTCTTTTTTTTATGCTTTTTTTCTGTTCGCCATAAAAAAAAAAGGCTAACCACTTGAATTTACGCCAATTACACATTTTTCTTTTCTGAAAAATGCCCATTTCCTTTTTTTTATGTTTTTTCTGTTCGGTATTTAAAAAAAAGCTCCAACTGCGGCTGGATTGCTTTTGTGGGTGCCACTTTGTGAATGAGGCTGGTCTTTCTAGCTTGACAAATGGGGAGTGAATTCCAGACCATTTGCGCGAGTTCTGTCTGTTATTTTCATCAAAGCTGGTTGCTTTAGGGGGTTTTCAAATGGAACTATGCGCATTTTTTAAGGCGGCCGCTTTTGGAAAGGCGGGAAGCCGCTTGTCGTTGGTGACAGCTCTGCTGCTCGCGACCTGGGGTTTTGGATGTGCGACTGAGACCTGTCCGCCGCCCGAGGAGGTAGATGTCGGCATCTGTAGAGCCGAAAACGCCCAGGTTTCAGGTGTGCAGTACGGCGACCGCACAACTGGCGAGGCATCCGCATGGGTGGAATATGCATGTGCGGCGACATCCATGGAAGAACGCGTCTATACGTTTTACGGGGAAATCGAGTGCCTGGATCCTCAAACGCCGATTGAGAAATGGAGCTCTGTTGACTGGGGGCTCTATGTTAGAGTCAAACTCCCTGGTAAAATCTGCTCTTGTGACCCCATGCGCGATGGTTGCGGCTTTTCCTTCAAGCTCTACTTCGACAGGCTTGTCGACGTTCCCAAAGAGGGGCAAGTGTTTGACTTGACCCAGGCAACCCTTCCTTACAACTGGCTTAATATCTCGGCTGACCGAGACTACGAAATTACGGGGGGAACTCTCGAATTCGTTACGCTTAAATCAGATCAGTATTCATACAAGATTCGCAACCTGACATTAACCAGAGATGGTGCAGCGTATGGCGAGACTCCCCCCAAATGTTACAACCCCGAAACAATAACGGTCGATTCTATTTCAATCGACTGCTTGCCATCACAGGAGATTGCTGAGGTCTTGTGATGCTTAGCGGCTCGAATGCATTTGTTCGACACTTCTTTGTAGGAGGCTCTCGAATGGAAAAACGCGCATCTATTGGGCGAGCCGCTTTTGGGGCTTTCCTTGAGTACAAAAACCACGTCCCTGTTATGACCGTCCTGCTTGCCATGGCTTGGAGTTTCGGTTGTGATAAAGAAGAATGCTTAACGCACGTGGAATTCGTCGGCACCTGTAGAGCAGAAAACCCATTGATTTCAGGTGTACATTACGGCAATCGAACACTGGACGAAGGCGACTCCTCTGCAATTGTGGAATATGCATGTGCAACCAAGGGAATTGACGGGCGCCCAAGCCTGTTGGCAGGAGGAGTCGAGTGCCTAGATCCTGAAACTCCATTCCAGGAATGGGGCTCTGCTGACTGGGGCATGGCTATTTATGTGAGGCTCCCTCTTGAAACATGCTCGTGCGACTACAAGCGTGATGAATGTTACATTTATTTCTGGCTTTTCTTTGAGGACCAGGTCGACGCTCCTAAAGACGGAGCCGTGTTTGACTTGACCCAAGCAAAACTAGGTGATGGGAAGTTAAACATCACATCCGACAGCGACTACAAAGTTACCGGAGGAACTATCGAATTTATTTCCCTGAAATCCAATCAGTATTCATACAAGATTCACAACCTGACATTGTCCAAAATTCCAATAGGATACGGCGAATCTCCCCCTCATTGTTTCAACCCCGAAACGATAAAGATCGACACCATGTCAGTCAACTGCGTGCCAACGACACACGATGTGACGACTTGCGAATGGTAAAGCACCCGGTTTTTGCTTGAAAAACGGCACAAACAGCTTTGCCCGCCCGTTTCAAAGTGACATTCAAAGTGACATTTTTGTCACTTTGGAGCGGTTACTTTTCCCCAAACTCGGGGCAGACAACTTTTAACCTTATCTCAGCACTTCCCATACTGGATTCTGTTTAGAATTAAGTCGCCTGATGTAGTCCTTGTCTCTTAAAGAATCCAGCGCTCTCTGGACCGTTCTTACAGTTTTTGAGGTCTTGTTTGCTATCTCTTCTCTCGAAGAATCTGGTTTCAGCTTCAAGATAGCGTAAACCGCTTTCTCGGTACCATTCAAAGTGACATCCAAAGTGACATCCAAAATGTCACTTTGAAGCAGCGGACGGTAGATTATGAATTTGAAACCGTTCTCAGTATTTTCGTAGGCATATCTGATTCCCGAATCTGTACATAAGCTATCGATTCTCTTAAAACCACTGCCAAACTGTTCTATATACCTACCCAAATACAAAATCTTCGAGATAGTCGCATTTCTAATTTCAGATTCCACATTACCCCTTATGTACTCTTCGGGCGAGTGCCTACTAGCGTAACCTCCGGGACTGTAAATGGTTATCATGCCTGGGTGAATACATATCTCATGAACAGTCCTGCTTCCATATATTGCGTGAGCAAAACCGTTTGCCAGAACCTCTCTGATAACCGCTGGCGGAATCTCAGGGACTTCAATTCTTTCTGAACCAGTAATCTCGCTTCTCCAGCGTATATTCTTAAATATGTAATCTTCAGCTTTCTTCAATAAATTATGGATGTTATCCTCGATCAACTTCATATCGAGAATCGTCAACTTTTCATCAGTTGCAAATATACCTAGTTTCAGGGGAACTGGCTGAGTGCTACCAAAGAGAACATTACCAGCATTCGTCAGGTGCTCACCCTTGACAAGGCCAAACCTATTTAAAATCACAGGGCTGGTATACCTGCCATCAGGTAGTCTTCCGGCTGCTACCGCCTTTTGCCAAAAAGTCTTTATCGCGGCTTTATCGACCTGCTTTGACAAAACATCAGATCTGCCGTTTTCCCATTTTGTACGATATTTGTTTGCTTCGAAGAAAGCTCTCATTTCCTCGGGGCTTACTTCCCTATCTTCATCAGCAGTTCGCAAATAGTACCTGCCCGCTATAGTGCTCGCCTCTGCTTTCCATCAAAGTGACACTATTATCCCACAAAGTGACATTTTTGTCACTTTGGAATCTTGTATCGAGATGCAAATTCAGGATTCAGAAAAGCTGCTGGAGATTTTGCTAATCCGTGTTAAGCTGTTGCGGCGCTGGGTCTTGCTTTTTGGAGAAATTTTATGGCTACTAAAAGATATCGCAGTCTGGTGACGGGGGCTTGCACTCCTGCTGGTCGGATTTTGGTTGAGGGGCTGTCTGCTAATGGCCATTTTGTGGTGGCTACGGACTCGCCTGAGGCCTTTGGTGCTGATGATGGGCGCTTGGCTGATGCTGCTAGGGCAGTGCGAGATGTAGCCGATATGGTCGTGCCAGTGGATCCGGCAACGCCTGGGACGATGGATCCGCTGTTGGCTGGTGTTAACTTTGTGTTTGCTGCTCATAGTGCGCCGCCGGACGCTCCTACCTGGAAAGCCCGCTACAACATCGATGTCCAGGGCACTACAAACCTGATCGAGTCGATTGAAAGAGCGGCTCCAAAGCTGCGTAGGCTGGTGTTTATTAGTACCGCGGCGATTCATGGGGTCCAGGAAAAATATACTGGGGCAATCACCGAGGATTCTCCCATTGTGCCTGCTGATGACCGTGCTAGGGCACGCTGGTTTGGCGAATTTGTGGTCAAGGATTTGTGCCCCAAAAAGGGCATTTCATACACAATCCTGCGTCCTGCCCACCTTGTCACTGACTACGAGGCATGCGACCTGCAGCCGTTGCTTTGGCTTCTGAAGAGCCCAGTGGTTTTGGTACCATCTGTACTTAATTCCAGCATATCGCTTCTTTCGGGGCGGGATCTTTGGGGCGCAGCAGACCACATTGCCAAGTATGCGTCAGGCCACAACCAAATTTTCTTGGTGGCTGATAAAACGCACACCACTGTTGGCGACGTGTTGAAGGCTCTGGCTTCAGGCGCAGGTAAAAAGGCGATTGACCTTCCCGGCCCCTGTCACGTCAGCTGGCACAAGGCCCTGCAACTGGCCCTAGAGCCAATCAAATTTGTCGGCACTCCAAAGCTAAAACTACCTCAAGACATTATCGAATCAATATCCGCCCTCACCCACAACCGGATAGTATCACCAACACAACTAGAGAAGGTTGGCGGCTACACAATCAAGATAACGGACTCGCACGAAACGCTAACCGCCCTAGGTTCGAGGTTCAAAGGCAGAGAATGACGTCCCCTAAATGCCTAGGCCCTTAGGAAAAATTCCCTTCAAGACATTCCATCATGTAGGTTCGCATTAAGATTTGTGCATCGGCGGACTTTTCTTTGGCGAGATTGCGAATTTTGTCTTTTAGCTGCCTTGATGTTTTCATCTCTACAGAAGTACCTCAAGGTACGGCTTCAGTATTGTTCTTACATGAAAGGCTTCTGCATACTGCATCAGCACCCTAAGATTCTTATCGTTCCGACGAGCATAAGATTTCAAGGCATCTAAAAAAACCTGTATTTCCACACTGCTTCTGCTGCGTAAAATATCGCACAGCGTTCTTTCTATGTCGTAGACTGGAACTGTATGACCAAACGGCGTCTTCACCTCACTTAAGCCAAGTCCATGTAGTCTTTCCATTATTGTGTAAACCTTGATTCCGTCTTGCTTCAAACGATGCGGGTTGTATCCAGTCTTTACTGTGACTGAGTAATAAGACGGTTCCCTATTAGTCATATCATGTAAAAATAGTGCCGTTTCATGAGAAAAAACGGCCTGAGCTGATCTCAGATGAATCAAGTACATAGAATCAGGCCATACATCAGCTGACACATAGATGCCATGCCCCGCTCGTTCCAGCTCCATTTCCTGGATAGCCCTATAAAATTCATACTTGCTGACACCTAGGTCTAAGATTTCCTTTGATGTAAGCCAACCTTGGTTTTCCCGTAGAAGTTGTTTCACGATACGTTCAGCGGTCATGGCTCCTTCCTTTCGTGCTAATATCATATTTTAAATTAGCACGAAAGTAAATGGCGGGCAGGCAAGGCTGGGGCGGGAAGAGGCAACACAGGTATTCGAAACATGGCTACGTCCAGTGTATTAGGCGGCTTCATCCATTGTAATCCGCAGTGGTTCGCGTGCTGCGTCCGATGACAGGTCTTTTAGTTCGTTTTCTATCAGGTCCAGAAGCCGGTCGGCAAGCCCGGCGCGTGCAGCCATCCAGATGCGCAAGACCACCTCGGTGTTGTAGTCCATGCCCGACGGCTCGTCGCCACGGGACTCCCATTGCGAAACCACCGAGTGGTTCGCCATATTTAGCACCTTGGCAAGGTCTGTCTGGCGCATCCGAAGATACTTTCGAATGAAACGAACCTCAGAACCGCTCAAACGGCCCGGCTTTTTAACCAGCGAACTAAACGCAGCCTCTTGAAGATGCCGAAGGTTGACATCTGGAACACGCTGGCCCTGCACCTCCACCATCCGAGCATTCACCAACAGAACCGGAAATCCCAATTCCAGAAAAAGAACGTTGGACATGATCAACCCTCCAAACCGCCGCCCAAGCGAACAACAGTCACGACAAGCATCCAGCCCTCGAATGCAACAATCACCCGAAGAGGCATGCCGTCAACAGACTGGCCCTCGAAGCAATAACTCCAGTTAAATAGTCGTTCATCATACCGGTCTCGCCGTGGCACATGATGCCCCTGTTCCAACACGACCTCGATGTCAGGAAGCGAAACATCGCGCTCTGAACATCGCTGGCGTGCATGAGGCAGGATCCGATACTCACCAGTAGTAAGAGCCAAGGAGACCCGGTTAAGTAACTCTTGCCGTCCAAGCTTCGGTGCCTTCACCTCGCCTCCACGTCGAACCCCCAAGCTCCAAATGTTAGCCAATAACATTTGTTTTATCAAGCCATGAATTTTTCATTCATCTACAGAACCACACCCTAGGCTGGCACTGATTTGCCGAGGTGAGGTTTCTCTAAGTAATCCGTTTGTACTCATTATCTCGATTAAATACCATTTCCGCGCTTCTGAACGACGTTGGAGGTTCGTGATGCGAACTGGCCTTATTATCGCGCTGTTCCTCGTTGGTTGTGCAGCCCCGGAAAGTGACACCCCCCTTGATGTCCGCGACTCTACCTAAAATGCAGCCAATGATTCCTGTGTCCCACTAAACGGGTCGTCCGCGGACAGCATGTGTGTTTTTGTCCTGGGGCCGATGAGTCGCACTCCCATTCGACTCCTTTCTGTGAGCACGAGAGCAGTTATGCAGCCATGAACCGCTGCATGGACGAGTGTCTCAAGCGGTGCCCATTAACGGATGTGATTGTACCCGACGATGGCACGCCGGACTAACACTCTTAACACCCAGTTTACAGCTACGTCAAAGCCACTCCGAAAAGCCACTTTGATAATATCCTTTGAAGATCGTCTATTTGCAGTAAAACTTCACGTCCGTCCGATGAGGTCCCCGACCGCTACCACCACCGGCTGCGAGAATGCCCTCACGGGTCATCGCAATGCCCGAGTCATGAGCAGTCCCAACCGTAGCTGGCAATGCCCCAATCTCCGTCACGGCGTACGTGGTTGGGTCCATCGTCCAAAGCTTTCCCTTGTAAAGAAGGTACAGAGGCCCATCGGGGAAGAACGCTGTCATGATGCTGGTCGCCGGTACAGGCAGATGACCTACGGTTGACCAGTACCCTAGGTTCGGATCAAAAACCTCAATGTAGTCGAATAACTTCTGGGAATCACCTATCCAGTTGTCACCCCCAATGGCGTAGATCTTGCCGTCGTAGACACCCACACCGAGCATGTACCGAGCTGCAGCCAGTTGTCCACCTAGGTTGACCCAAGATCCGCCAGGAGTCAACCTCTCCACAGAACTGAGGTACGTATTCCCAACACCGCACAATGCGTAGAACTTGCCGCCAAGTACTGCGCCCCCCAACCAAGAACGCAAAGTACGCAATGACGGGCCTCTGGACCAAGTGTCCGAAGATGGGTTGTACACCTGGACAACGTCACCGTTTTCACTGGAATTAACTTTCGGAACCCGTCCCCCAACCAAGTAAATAAGTCCACCTATCTCGCCGCAAGTGGACCCATAGGTAGCAGTCGGCATGGAAGCTACGTAACTCCATGTACGAGTGCCAATGTCGAAGGCCTCAACCGAGTTGACAGGTGGCGGGAACTGGACTCCGTCTTGATGTGCACCACCAAACACGTAGACCTTGCCAGAGTAATGCACAGCGCAAGTGAAACCACGCGATAAATTCAAACTAGGCAGATCAATCCATGTGCCCACCTGCTCCGGATTGCACAAGTGCGGCACGCAGTTACCAGCACCATCGCAACGATCATTGAGCGTCAAGGGGTTGCCGTCATCGCAGACGGTGAAAGCTGGAGCTAAACCCAGCAAAGTGCAGTTTCCATAACCATCGCATTGATCAGTTATGCATGCTGATTCGGCATTACCACAGGGCCACGTGACAGGATGGTAAGCATCCTTTGGGCAGTCATTACTCGAACCATCGCAGTATTCGGCTATGTCGCAGTCACCACTCGCAGCACGACACAACGCTGTCGACTTCAGGTCGGTTGGACACGAACCAGTCGCCCCATCACAGAATTCGGCAACATCACAGGGGCCAGCCGAGGGGCGGCAAAGGGTGCCGACTAACTGCAGACTCCACCCAGTTTTGTTCCGCTCTGAGTCGCAGACATAGCAGGAGAAGTCACTGGGGACGGATCCGTTCGCGACGCACGTTCCCTCAATCTCACAGAAGTCCTCGTCGCAGACACATTTCCCAGTTTCAGCCTCACAAACCCGATGCTCGTCCATATCGCAGGTGTTCGGGTCACAAAGGTCTATAACGACGTCCTCGTACGCTTCTTCTACCCGGTCTGCCGTCATGTCCGCAGTCAAGTCTCTGCTCACGTCCGTCGTCAGGTCCCCAGTCGCATCCGCCAGTGTTTCCTGATTCGAAGTGTCCAAAGGATTCGCGTCAGGACTCAAGTCAGAGTTTTCTAGATCCTGGGACGAAGCAGTCTCCAGCCCTATGTCTGAGGGCAGCAACGGATTAGAACTACCACCCCCACACGCCATACACACCATTGCTAGAAGACTTGTGCCAAACCCAATACCCTTGCGCAGCTGCAAACACTGAAAGCCATGCATAATCACGGGCTTCCTCCTCAAAGACTACCGCATTACCCATCCCTATAGCCCCAGCCATGATGCTTGTCAAGGCAAGAAACCCCACAATCCCATCAGAGATTAGATAGTGATCATTACCAGCCAAAGGCCCTTGCTCTTTTCTAAAACGAGGCGCAGAATTGGTTGTACCGCTCACTGGGGGGATTTTATGAGGCTCCGTGCTTTGGTGTTAGTTCCATTTATCACCGTATTCCTTGCATTTGGATGTGGGGGAGGTGGGGGATCCAGTTTTCTGGATAGTTTAGAACTAGACTCGAAGGAGTCCAGTGATCCCATGACTGGCGATAAGCTGGAAGACGGTACTTCCAGCGATTCCAAAGATACTGCGCAGGACCGCATTGAGTCTGACGATGCTCCCACGATTGAGGATGATGGCGCTGAGCCTTCAGAGTGTGAGGAGGATGAGGACTGTGATGGGGAACCGAAGCAGTGTCACGAGTTCAAATGCGAGGATCACAAGTGCAAAGAAGTTCCGCTTGAAGACAATTCACCGTGCTCTGATGAAAATCTATGCACCGAAAATGACACATGTCAAAAAGGTGAGTGCGTAAGCGGACCTTCTAGGAACTGCAACGATAATAACCCTTGCACTGAAGATAGCTGCGATCCTGTAGCTAGCTGTGTCAACACTCCAATAACCAGTGATGAAACACTCACCTGCGGCTTGGGCGAGTGTTACAGGGAGGTCCCGAAATGTACCAATGGAGTACTAAACGTGTGTGTTCCAGGTGAGCTGAGTGAAGAAGTCTGCGACGGTAAAGACAACGATTGCGACGGCTTTACAGATGAGGATCTGTCGCGGGCATGCACTGTCACTAACGACTTCGGTACGTGCAGCGGTACCGAGACCTGCAACGCGGGCAACTGGGTGGGGTGCACAGCAAACATGCCAGGCGTGGAGATCTGCAACAACATCGATGATGACTGCGATGGCTTGACCGACGAGGAACTGTCGCAACCATGTACAATCACGAATGAATTCGGTAGCTGCACCGGCACCGAGACCTGCATCGAGGGTAACTGGATGGGATGCACAGCAAAAACCCCAGCCGAAGAGATCTGTAACAACATTGACGACAACTGCGACGGCCTTATAGACGAGGAACTGTCGCAACCATGTGCAATCACGAATGAATTCGGCACCTGTACCGGCACCGAAAGCTGCATCGCTGGTAACTGGGTTGGATGTACCGCAAACACGCCAGCCGCCGAGATATGCAACGACATTGACGACAACTGCGACGGCTTAACCGATGAGGGCTTTGACCTGTCCTCAGACCCGAACAACTGTGGACAATGCGGTAACGTCTGTGTGCTAACCAACCAAGCTACAGGCATAGCGTGCGTTGACCATGCTTGCACGGTCACAGCGTGCGAACCAGGGTGGTTCGACCTAGATCAGATTCCCACTAACGGCTGTGAACACTTCCCTGGCGAGTTATGGGTTGACTGGCTTAACCTTGCCGACCCAGACCAGGATGGTTCCATTGCCCACCCATTTGACACCATCCAGAAGGCCCTTGAGGTTGCGAAGAATGGGACCATGGTTCATGTGCTGGAGGGGATGTATAGTGGTCCTATCGCTATCTCGCAGCCTAACTTGGTCCTGTCAGGCGCCGGACAAGACTTAGTACAGATCGCATCTGCCAACGGCGCCACAGGAATCACCATTAGCGCAGACAATGTGACGATTCGTGATTTATCCATCGGGGGTGGACGCCATGGGCTCATTGTACATGATGTGGCCGGCGGTCGGATTCAGAGTGTGCGCTTAAACAACATCGGTGGTAGCAACGACCAAGACTCCAAGGGAATCACCATCGTTGGTTCGAGTGCATTCGTCATTGAGGATGTGGAAATCAATGGTGTGCTTGGGGGCGATTCTACGACTGAGAGTTCAAAAGCAGGCAAGGAGGCCGTCGGCATCTTCGCCAGTAACTGTCAGAACCTCGTGATTTCCTCAGCCAGAATCCACGGGCTCCTCGCCGGACATGGATGGGACAGCACTGGCAGCAGTACCGGGGGCATTGGCGGATGGGCTTCAGGCATCCGAATGGTTTCATGCACAAACTGTCGCGTAACCGAATCAGTTGTTAATGATATTCGAGCTGGTCGCGGTGGGAGCGCTCCGAATTCATCAGACGGCTCCGGTGGCTCGGCCTGGGGAATTGAGTGGAACGCTTCATCTGGAACCAAGGTAGACACCGTCCTGGTTTACGATATCGTTGGAGGAACCAGCTACGGTGCTCCTGATGGATACTCGGGATGTTTCGGGGTGCAAGGAGGGTCTGCATCCCTCCTGGATAGGTTTACCTGTATTGGGTCTGGATATGGTAGGCAGCGTGGATTCTGGCTGGGATCTGGAGCTACCGCCCCAGCAGCGCTGGTTAACGGCATTTTCGCTCATCTGACAAGTGAGTGCCTTTATAGTGCCGCTGGGAACAGTCCAACGTTCCTGACGGCGACGTATTCGAATCTTTTCGACTGTCAAGGTGGCCAGGCTGCAAATGCAACGGTATCGACTGGCTGCATTTCATCGGATCCGATGTTCGTCGATGAAGCCAATGCCGACTATCATCTTCACCCCACTTCCCCTTGCATCAACGTGGGCAACCCCTCCTCAACTTACTGTGATGAACCCCCACCGAATGGTTGTCGTGTTGACATGGGTTCCCATGGAAACACGTTTGAAGCGACAAGTGCACCAAATACGGGAAACTGTGCCTGTTCGAAGCTCCCCGTACTAAATAGCGCCACGATTGTCCTACCAGATTCAGTCGCGGCCTTGGTTGACAACCCCTATTGCGGCACTCAGACGTTCCCTCTTGTGAATGGCATGCCACCCTTCGATGCAGAGATCGGAAGTATCATCGTAAGTGGTTTCGATGGCGGATTCCTGTGTCGAATCGTCGAGGCCGAACTGGGCTTAGGTGGTCTGGTTTTGACTACCGTACCAGCGAGTCTTAACGAGGCAATTGACGAAGGGGCGATTGAATTCACGGTTCCTCTGCAAATCGGAGATGATGCCCCTCCTACACCGCTACGCGGGCCGGTGACCCCACAGAGCAGTATCTCTACGTCGGTGACGCTTAGGCCAACTAGGCTCCTTGATGTGGGAGGAGCAACAGTGACTCTGAGGGCGGGGCACGTGGCTTTCGAGCCAGACCTCTTCGTTAAAGGCTGGTACACCCTGGGGGAGGGGGTGTACTTCAGAGCAGTGGCTAGCGGGGATATCGATGTCGATGTCGGTGTTGATGTCGCCTTCAATGGCGGAATGACTATCGCTCCCCAACCAGTCACTGTCCTAACCAAGAACATTCCATTCTTATTCTCGATTGGGCCAATTCCGATTCCTGGGCACGTGGAGGTCAAGATTAAAGCTGGGATCAAGGGCAGCATATCCGGTGGATTCAACTCATCGTATGGAATCCGTACCCACCGGACAATGATGGCTGGAGTCGAGCACAGGAATGATGTTTGGAGAAAGATTCAATTCCAGGAACAGAAGAGCTCTCAGAGGTACGGACCTACCCTGGACGCATCGGTTACGGCGGGACTCGAAGTCTACGTAGATGTCGATTTAAAGCTGATCTTCTACAAAGCCTTAGGACCGACTCTCACTGTTACCCCAAGTGCTAAGGCCGGAATCGCAGCACAGATGAACGGAGGGTACGAATGGGACCTCAGCGCATGCCTGTCAGCCGACTTTGGGGGTGAAGTTTGGATCCTTCACTGGTTGCTCGCGAAATACGAGACCAACTTGTTTAAACGTTGTTGGAACCTGTGGAGCGGCTCGGGCTGTGTTCTTGGGGGCACGTGCTGCAGCGCTTCAGGAACCTGGGTCGACAGCGGTCAGAATGGGCCGGGCTGTACGGGGGAATGCAAGCAATGCAATGGTGCTGGTGGCTGTGTGAATAAGACAAACGGCACCAGTTGTTCCACCGGTAGTTGCCAAAACGGTACGTGTATTGCCTGTAGCAGCAACTTCTGTCAGACAAACGGCTACTCCTCGGGGACTTACTGCGATGGCCAGTCAAAGGTGACGTGTGGAACGCAGGGAGCATGCAAGATCGAAACGGCACGTGTGGCGTGCGGAAGTGGGACCGTTTGCCAAAGCGGAAGCTGCGTCTCTTGCGGAGGAAGTGGGCAACCATGCTGCTCCGGAAACACTTGCAACAGTGGTTACTCGTGCTCCGCTGGGACTTGCCAGAGCTGCCCTTCCAACTTCTGCCAAAACAACGGCTACTCCTCGGGGACTTATTGCGATGGCCAGTCAAAGGTGACGTGTGGAACGCAGGGAGCATGCAAGGTCGAGACTGCTCGTGTGGCGTGCGGAAGTGGAACTGTTTGTCAAAACGGGTCGTGCTGCGAGCCCAACAGTTACAAGATGTGTTCAAGCGGTGACATCTACTGGTACGACTCGTGTGGTAACAGAGGCAGCGTTGCAGAAAGTTGTTCATGTGGGTGTTCGGGGTCCAGTTGTACGTCGCCATGTTGTACTACCGAGGTTCTTGACTACGAAGATAACGACTGTGATGACGTCATCGACGATGGATTCAGGGTGACGCTTTACCGACGAATGGGGAGCAACGGGGCCGGCTACACCAATCCTAATATCAACGCTGACCACTGTTTTTCATACAGCGAGACGGGGCAGAACTGTGTTGGTTCGTCAAACACTTCGTGGCCTACATATCTGCATGACGGGGTCAAAATCCAGGTCTACAAGTTGAGCATCGGCAGTGGAGACACTGTTTGGGTTGGGTCAGTTTTACTTGCCCGATTAGCAGAGTGCTACAACGCGTCGAGATCAGAACACGAGTACTGGACCACAGACTCTGCTCAGTACAGAAACCTGAAGTCTGCTGGCTGGTCTTGCGTGAACGTTGGATATGTGAAAACCGGAGCTCCTGCCGGTCGCGACCCACTGGAGATAAGCGTGAGGCGTCATAACCACGCCGTGGCAACGGATACCATGTACTCGACCGTTGTCAATGAGGGCTCAGACGTTGGGTTCGTGGACCGAGGGGTTGCTTGGTTCGCTTGGGCCCTTCCCTAGCAACGTGGTCCCAGCGCCGTGGTGACTCCTGACCTGCTGATCATTTTCTAATAGCCTTTATTTTTCGCACGATAGTCTAACTGTCTAGCGATGTGGAGATCTATGAATGGGCAGGGGCAGGAACGGGGACAGGGGCAGGGGCAGGGGCGGGGCAGAGGACTAAGCGTCGGCCTTGAGGGCTGCTGCGCGGTCGGTTCTTTCCCAGGTGAAGGTTTCTTCGTTGCGTCCGAAGTGGCCGTAGGCTGCTGTGGCTAGGTAGATGGGTCTTAGGAGGTCTAGTTGACCTACTATCATGCCGGGTCTGAAGTCGAAGTGCTTCATGACTAGTTCACGGATGCGCTCGACTGAGATCTTTTCAGTGCCTTTGGTGTCGATGAAGACGCTTACTGGCTGGGCTACTCCGATTGCGTAGGCGGTCTGGACTTCGCAGCGATCAGCTAGACCTGCCGCTACGATGTTCTTGGCCACGTAACGCCCGTAATATGCGCCAGAGCGGTCAACCTTGCTTGGGTCCTTGCCGGAAAAACAGCCGCCGCCATGACGACCTACTCCGCCGTAGGAGTCGACGATGATCTTGCGACCGGTCAAACCGCAGTCTCCCATGGGGCCGCCGATTACAAATCGACCGGTGGGGTTTACAAAGATCTTGGCTTCAGGAAGCAGCAAACCTTCTGGAATCACAGGCTTGACTACTTCCTCGATCAGAGCCTCGCGAATCGTTTTCAGGGTCACATCATCGGAGTGTTGAGTCGACAAGACAACCGCGTTGATTCCAATGGCCTTGCCGTCTTCATAGACTACCGACACTTGAGACTTACCATCAGGGCGAACAAAAGGCAGCAGGCCGGTTTTTCGCACTTCAGCAAGCCGCTTGGTCAGCTGCTGCGCAACAGTAATCGACATGGGCATCAGTTCTGGGGTCTCGTTGGTCGCATAACCAAACATCATGCCCTGATCGCCGGCGCCTTGCTCCTCGGGTGAGCCACGATTTACCCCCATGGCAATATCGCCAGACTGCTTGTCAATCGAGGTGATGACTGCACAGGTGGCGCTATCAAAGCCCATGGCTGGATCGTTGTAACCAATCTGCTCGATGGTCTTGCGCACAACAGCCGGAATGTCAACCCAACAATTGGTGCTGATTTCACCGGCTACAATCGCCATGCCGGTAGTTACCATGGTTTCGCAGGCCACGTGAGCGTCTTTATCTTGTTCAAGTATTGCATCAAGAATGGCGTCGGATATCTGGTCTGCCACCTTGTCTGGGTGTCCTTCTGTCACGGATTCAGAAGAAAAAACGTGTCGTTCAATTGCCATATCAAGTCCCCCTGGAAAAAGGCTGAAGCATTTTAGCTTTCAGTACTTGTATGTCAATTGCAAAGACCCAAAACCAGCGTGTTAATAAGAAACTCGCCACCAAATCACTCCCCCGCCCCTGCCCCTGCCCCTGTCCCTGTCCCCGCCCCTGCCCCTGCCTCCGCCTGCACCTCAATGGCCGCAATCAACAGCTGCTGCAGCAAATCTAGCCTTCCATCATCTGCGGCCCCATCCTTGAATTGCAGTTTCACGCTGCTTGGATCGCTGCCTGCAATCGGCCTCCAGCCCCAAGAATTGGCAATTACCATCAGCGCTGGAATCGCCATCTTGCTTTCTGAGTACGCTTCCAATTGAATCGTCCTGCCACTTAAACCAACTTTGGTCAGCCCAAGCGACCTAGCGTAGATCTTAATCCGCATGAAAGCCGCCAGGCGCTCAACTGCAAGGGGCATGGTCCCAAAACGGTCAGCTATCTCGGCTGTTATGTCCGCAACTTCTGGTATCTCCCTGGCACCAGCCAAGCGCTTGTAGAAACGCAATCTCAGCCGCTCATCAGGAATTGCCTCGGCCGGAATCCGTGCCTCAACATCAAGCTTCAACTCAGGCTCAATTCGCTCGGGCACAGCGTCAGGGTCCAAGGCAGACAAGGCGTCTGACACCATCTCGAAAAACAGGTCGTAGCCAACAGCAGCCATGTGACCTGATTGTTCTGCGCCCAAGACATCGCCTGCACCACGAATCTGCAGGTCCATAGAGGCCAGATGGAAACCACTGGAAAGCTCGCTGAAACGTTCGATGGCCTCGATCCGCTTCCTGGCATCTTCAGTCAACGTTGCCGGGTCTGGGACCAGCAAATAGCAGTAGGCCTGCTCTGAAGCTCGTCCAACGCGCCCTCTTAATTGGTAAAGCTGAGCCAATCCCAAAGTGTCAGCCCTGGAAATCAGCATCGTGTTTGCAGTCCCGACATCAAGGCCTGACTCAATGATGGTAGTGCATACCAACACGTCCTTTTCACCGCGAACGAAGGCGGCCATTGCACTTTCAAGGTCCGGCGCAGTCATTTGGCCGTGAGCTACTGTCACCTTGGCCTCTGGGACCAGCTTGGCGACTTCACCCGCGATTTCATAGATATCCTGGACGCGATTGTGGACAAAAAAGACTTGGCCCCCGCGATTTAGCTCTCGCAAAATTGCGTAACGAATCAGGTCCTTAGATGCCCTGGCAACCAGGGTTTTGACCGCCAGTCGATCCCTTGGAGGGGTCGCAATAACTGAAAGCTCCCTGATTCCGGACAAGGCCATGTGCAAGGTCCTGGGAATTGGGGTCGCAGTCAAGGTCAGCGTGTGGACTGACGCTGCAATTTCCCTTAAACGCTCCTTGTGAACCACCCCAAAACGGTGTTCCTCGTCGATTACAAGAAGCGCCAGATTTCGAAACTCCACGTCCTTGGACAGCAGGCGATGAGTGCCGATGACGATGTCAACAGCTCCAGACTTTAAATCAGCAAGCACCTGACGGCTTTGGGCGGGCTTTAAAAACCTGGACAGGGCCTCGACTCTGATGGGCGTGTTTCGAAGACGAGCTGCAAAAGTCAGTTTATGCTGCTCGGCCAATATCGTCGTGGGCACTAACACTGCAACCTGAAAGCCGTCCATGGCCGCTTTGTAGGCGGCTCGCACTGCGACCTCGGTCTTGCCAAAACCCACATCTCCACAAACCAAGCGGTCCATTGGGCGTTCTTGGGCCAAATCCTCCAAGACCTCCTCGATGGCACGTTCCTGGTCCGTTGTAGTTTCATATGGAAAGGTGGCTTCAAACTCGCGAAACTCGGCATCTGGCGGGGATATCGACTCGGCGACGGACGCCATGCGTCTGGCATAGATTAAGCGCAGCTTTCCGGCAATTTCCCTGGCCGCCTTCTTGGCGCTACGTTTGCGCTTGACCCAGGCCTGGCCACCTAGGCGGTCCAACTCCTTTGTTGTGCCATCCCCAGGCGACACGTACTTTTCTAAAAGATCCGACCGTTCAACTGGTACATACAGCCGATCGCCGGCCTTATAAACAATGACCAGACACTCGGTTGTGCGGCCATCTACCTGAAATTCCATCAGCCCTTGGTATTCGCCAATCCCATGGTCACGATGGACAACCAAGTCGCCATGCTCCAGCTCTCGAACACCAGGCAGCACCCCGCGTCTTTCCTTTCGCCTGGTGCCCACATAATCCTTTAGCCCGAAAATCAACTCGGACGGAATCAGCAAAACCCCTAGGGAGTCAAATCCAACGACTGTCCGCAATCTGCCAATGCCAACGCTAACCGAGGCTTTGACGTCCAAAATCGCGTTTAGCCCATTGCTGCTGGCGATGGTGGGCTGCAGGCCCTCGGCCGTCAGGATGTCCCTGATGCGCCTTTGCTCTGGCTCAGATGGGGCAACTACTATGAGGCGACCGCCTTCCTGGTTCAATTCCTTGGTCAGCTCCAGCAACCCGGCGACCTTTTCAGAGACAGGCACATCCCCGGTGGTAGCCTTGACCAGCGTGGCGGTTCTGGCAAAGGTGGGTATCTGGCCCAGCACACCATCAAGGCCGATATCCATTGTCAAACTTTTGGCGCGACCGGTCAGCTCGGCAAGCAGCGTGTCACCATCACAAACAAGAGCCTCCGGAGGCGCAACAAAGCGCCTGTCTTCCCCTAGTTCTTCAAACTGGGCACGCAGCTCATCTTGGGCCGCCGAAACGGCCGCAATACAGCCAGGAGGGTCGATGACGGCGACCATCACATCTTCGCCAAGATATGCCGAAGGCAGGTCCAGATTCTTGTACAAAAGCGGCAGAATCGAAGCAAAGGCAGGCGGGGTTCTGCCTATCTCAAACTGAGCCTCAATCATGGCGACTTCTTTGGTGGGCACCCGCAAAGCCGAGGCCGCATCAGCCAAGTTAATCGACACTTGGCGGCGTCTATCTTCATCGGCAGGCACCTCCCAGGCTGGAACTACCCAAGTGGCCTGAAGTGAGCGCTGAGCCCTTTGAGTTGCGGCGTCAAAATACTTCAGCGACGCTATTGTGTCGCCATCAAGGTCGACTCTAACTGGGTCGTCAGCGTAGGGTGAAAACAGGTCAACAACCCCACCGCGAACAGCAAATTCGCCAACCTCCGCAACAGTTTGATTGCGGCGATATCCGTTGGCTATCAACAAGTCGGCGAATTCGTCGCGGTCCATTTCCCGCCCGACTTGCAGATATTGGACACCTTCCATGAAGGACTCGAATGGGACGGTTCGCCGCGCCAAGCTTGGGGCATCCAGCGTTAGCACAAAGGGAAAATCAGAAAGGGCAAACGTCCCAAGGGCGCCAAGCCGAGACGCCGCAATGTAAGGGCTTTCAACGACCTCTTCGTATGGCGAATCTGCAAACCGTGGCCACCTTGGAAAATCATAGGGAACTGAACCTTGGGCCAGGAGCCATTTGACCAAAGCCCCCACTCTGTCAGCGATTGACGACGTGGGGGCCACCAGCAAAAGTGAGGACGCGGTCCTTTGCGCGACCATGGCCGCAGCAGTGGCCGCAAGCTCGACCGTGGCCGCAGTCGTGCTGACTTTCCCCTCCCTTAAGGCAATGACAAGTTCATTGATGTCGGCTGGTAGTTCCCGCCTGTTCCTAGGTGTCATCTGGTAAGCTCAATCGTTGTATAAGGAATTATCGTAATCTCATCATCTGGAAATGTTGCCCTTAATTCGTGTTCTATATCTGAGGCTGAGCAAACTACGACTATTGTGGCCTCTTGGGGTTTAAACCAACGAGCCAACGCCTTGTTTACAGTTTGGTTGTCAACTGCCTTGATGTTCTCGGGATATCGCTCGCAGTATTCAAAGGGCAATGAGTCGATTTCACATGAAAATTTACGCCAGGCCAAATCTGAAACTGTCTCGATGGATAAAGGAAATTCATTGGCCAGATGTGCTTTGAAAAATTCAATTTCTTCGTCTGTCAGGCCATTTTGAGCAACTTGCCGCATCATGTGAAGCACCAGTTCAATTGCCTGCACTGTTTTGTCCGTTGGTGGCGCAAACTCAATCCTGACAGTCCCAAACTCGGGGCCAGCATAAAGCGTCGAGTATGCAAAGTAAGACCAACCTCTGACGTCGCGAATTTCATGAAACAATCTGGCGGTATCACTACCACCAAAAGCGGCGTTACCAACGATCATCCCGTATAAATCCGAGTCAAAGATGTCTAGCGAAAGATGCCCCATGACTACATAGCTTTGGGTCCTATCAGGTTTATCTACCAATAAAATGCGACGCTTTTTCGCAGGTTTTGGCACCTCTCGCGCCGGCCTTAAAGTGCGTCCATCTGAGATGTCACAGGTAAGCTTTTGGACTAACTGCTTGGCGCCATCCTCGTCAATGGAACCAGCCACGACTACAAACATGTTTTCTTTGCGAAAATGCGCTTCATGAAACTGTTTACAATCCGCTGCCGTTAAGTGCGAAACAGTATTCAGATTTCCAACTGTAAGCCGTGAAATTGGGTGACCTGGAAACAGGAACTGTTCGTAAAAATAGGCGGCCAGCTTTTCGTCTTCATCCCTTAGGGACCGCAGTTGTTCCAAGGCCAAAGAGCGTTCGCGGGCAACTTCTTTGGCCGCGAAAACGGGGTGGGCAAGGACATCAGCCACGATTTCACCCCACTGGTGCACATAGCGGGAAATCACCTCCCCATAAATACAGGCATATTGGACAGTAGCTGTGTATAAAAGGCTTGCCCCCATATCAGATATTTCATCGGTAATCTGCTGGTAAGACCTGGACTTAGTCCCTCGGCACATGGAGGCCACCGTCAGCACTGCTAGGCCGTCTTTTCCGATTGGGTCGTGCAGCGAGCCTACATCTACCACGACATAGATGGAAACATAGCCTAGATCAATGTCTTTAGCGTGAATCAGCTTGACGCCATCGACGATTTCCACGGTAGTCGAGATCACAGCGCTCCTGATTTTTCTAAAACCTCGTCCCTAATGGCCGCGGCTTGAAAAGGTCTGGCGATAATCACAACGGCATTGTCACGGTTCAGCCACCGTTTAACACAAGCAGACACTTCGCCTGCTGTTATGCCCTGTATGCGGCTTACATAGCCTGACAGGGTGCGATAATCCCCACCAAGCAGTTCATAACTGCCCAAAACAAGGCCTCTGTCATGCGCAGTGCCTAACGAGCTGTAATGGTCGCTTTCAGATAGGTTTTTTGCCCTAAGTAATTCGCGTTCCTTTGGCCCCTTCACAGCCAAGTCGTTGACATGTCCAAATACGACGTCCAGCGCTTTTTCAATGCTGGCTGAATTTGAGCCTTCATTTAGCGTGATGCTTGCTACAAAAGAGCCTCCAAGTCGCATCGATTCACTGGTGGCGTCAACATCTGAGGCAATCTGCAGGTCTTCGACAAGGGACTTATGTACCCTGGAGGCCTCGTTGCCTAGCAAGATTTCCATCGCAAGGTCCAATACATCTGCGTCAGGGTGGCTAAAGGGGACGGTACGCCACGCAATTAGAAGGCGGGGGGAAGAAACTGGTAAAAGCAGCTCCTGTCGTGTGTACCCACCGCTGTTATGCTCGTCACCACTGGCTTGCCTGCTTGCTACCGGCCTTCCCGAAATGGGACCAAACCATTTCAAAATGGTTGTAAGCACTTCTTCAACATCAACATGACCAGCGACCACTATGGTGGCGTTTTCCGGCGAATATCTGGCACGGTAAAACTCCATCAAATCAGCATAGATCAGGTTCTTGATGTCTTGCAAAAAGCCAATTACTGGTGCCCCATATGGGTGGTTTGGAAACAAGGCACTATACAAGGCCTCATCCAACTGGCCATTTGGGTCGTTGTCGACGCTCCACAAGCGCTCGTTTATCACGACATCAAGCTCGTTTTGCACCTGTTCTGGGGTCAAAACCAACCCTGTCATCCTGTCAGCTTCAAGCTTGGCCACCAAGTCCAATTGACCAACTGGCAGGCTTTGAAAATAGCACGTGTAATCATAGCCAGTCATCGCGTTATCTTGGCCACCAACCTGCTGCAAGATCCTTGAAAACTTGGGATTTTCCTTGGTCCCCAAAAACATCAGGTGTTCAAAAAAGTGGGGCAATCCAGAACGATCAGCAGGCTCGTCACTGGAGCCAACTTGGTACCAAGTCTGAAATGAAAACACAGGCGCATTTGTGTCAGGCGCTATTATCAACTTGAGGCCGTTTTTAAAGACAAATTTTACCGCCGACCTGCCATTTCCAAAGGTGGATGACGAGTGAAATTCGGGGGCCGCCAGATTTGGGAATACAGCCGCAACACGCTGTGCTATCGACTGCATCTTCTTAGCATCAATCATCTTTCCTCACGCCAGACCCTGGCATCAAGTTGTCTGGACAAGAGATCGATTCTTGTAAAGGCATCTCGCTCTGATCTGACATCACTTAATTCAATAATCGGCAACGGCACTTTCCTGGCTAGTTTAACGATCAAATCCCGTTGAAAATCCGACTTTAAAGTCATGAACTTAGAGGCATAGATCGCAGAACAGACCCCAGGAGTTTTGTTGACACCAGAAAGTGCGCTTAAGGCCTCAGCTTGTCTGGAATCCAACCCATACCTGTAGACTTGGTTCATGAAAATCTGCCCAAGAGGGAGTCCTAAGTTCACGGCCAAACTGTCATAAAGTTCCAACGTCTCCGAGATTGGCATTTCCTCGGGGATTGAAACTATCTGGAATCGTGAAAATGCAGGGTCCTTTAACAAATCCAAAAGCCGCTTGGCATCTTCCGCCATGGGGCCTGCCGGGACCGTTTGTACGACCACCGAAGGGGCGGCAACCAAGGAAATTCCATGACCAGTGGCTGGAGAGTCAACAATTACAGTGTCAAACTGGCCCAATCCGGCGACGCCGTCAGTTGCAAGGTGGATAATCTTGCCAATAGCGACGATTTCCGCGACTCCAGGAACGGCTGGCAGCAGGCGACGCATGAATGGATTTTCAAAAACCAGGCGATAGGCGGCCTTAAATCGAAGCTTCATCAAGCCATATTCTTTTATGGCGTCTTCCCATGTGACTCTGCACGTCCAAAGATTTTCGCCCAGTTGGACAGGCTGATAACCCATCGCCTGAACTTTGAACATCTCTGGGATACTTTGACGCTCGGACACCTCAACCACTAGGGTGCGAAGGCGGCGACGACTGGCGGCAAGCCCCAAGCTGGCACAAAGCGTCGTCCGTCCAACTCCGCCCTTGCCTACCAAGAAGGTAAGCTTGGGAACTGTTGCTAACATGTTGGCGTCTAGTATCTGTTGACTCACTTTTATCCGAACAGCACGGCCGCGGCATTCTAGCCGATAATTGATTATAAATGTGATAACACAGGGCGAGCTAACAAAATTTGGTCCTAGGCCCCAAGGGTTCTGACGTAGTTTTGACCCATTATGCCTGCGATTTCAGGGGCCAAAAATCCACGTCTTGCCAGGCCTTCAGCCAATGCTGGAAAGTCTGAATAGCCACGAAGGCCCTTTGCAAACCAGCCTGGCGCCCCAAGGTCAGTACCAATGCCAACGTTTGCGGCACCAACCAACGAGGCGGCGTGACAACAGTGGTCAAGCCAGTGTTCAAGGCTGGCATCGTAGCCCAAAGGCGTTGCCGACAGGTTGTAAGGCAGCCAAATTATTCCGATCATTCCACCAGTTGCGACTATCCTTTTGGCCATGTCATCTGACAAGTTGCGAGCACATTTACGAATCCGACTCATTCCCGTGTGGGACGAAACTACAGGGCCTTCGGCGTTGGCAGTTACCTGTTCGATGGCCTTGTCAGAAAGGTGAGCAACATCCGGCATTATTTTCAAGGCGCACATCTGTTTGACGACTTCTATGCCAGCCTTGGAAAGGCCATTATTTGGGCGATATATGCGCGTGGAAGCGTCAGCCAGTGCCGTTGAAATGAAATGGGCCAAGGTCACCAGCCTGACACCTCTGTGCGCCAGATCTGGCAAGATGGATGGGTCTTTATGAAAGTTGTAACCGCCTTCTAGGGCCAAAATTCCGGCGATTTTCCCGCTGTCGACGATTTCTTTAACTTGAGCGCCAGTCTTGGCCAACACAACTTGGCCACAGGTGGCGGCCACGTTTCTTTCGACAGTATCGTACTGTTCCATGATGGCGGACATGCTGGAAAAGCGGCCAAACGCAGTGTAGGCGGCAAAGGTCATGCAACCGACATTTCCAGCAATGGCCTCTCGTAATGTCAAATTGATGCCGCCAATGCTCTTTACCCTTTGATGGTCTTGAGTGTCGGTAAAGCTTTGACCAAGGTAGTGTCCTTTAAGCAGGAAATGGGAATGCATGTCAGCAAAAAGCATTCGACCCATGGCGCTAACCCCGTTTTATAAAATGTTTAATATCTTCGAATGGTTCTTTTTCTTTTTCAAAGTTTGGCCTGTAAAATTCTGCGGACGCGTGTTCCTGGATTAAGGCATTGCCAAAGCCCATTTTGTCTGCCAGATCAACTATTTTTGAGTACTCGCGAAATGAAGTTGGCCTAGATAACAGTAGTTCGTTAGATGCCTTGTAGGCAGGAAAATATTGGGCCATCAGCGCAATCCTGACTGATGTACCAAGGTTTTCCTTGATGAAATAAAGGGTGTCAGCAACACCTGAAAGGTCGTTTGGCAGCACCAAAAGTCGGATTATCAGCCCTCTTTCCAAGGTCCCATCTGCGCCTATTGGATTGTCAGTCCCAACTTGCCTGGCCATTTCCAAAACGGCAGCCCTGGAGGCGCTGACATAGTTGGGTGCCAAAGAAAACTCGGCGGCGCAAACGTCGTCGCTGTACCTCAGGTCGGCCAGGTAGATATCAACGATGCCATCAAGCAGTTTCAGGCATTCCAAGCCATCATACCCACTGCTGTTGTATACAATGGGCAAGTCCATCCCTTGGGATCTGGCGATGGCCAAGGCCAAAACCGCAAATGGCGCGATGTGAGATGGGGTAACCCAGTTGATGTTGTGACAGCCTCGCGCCTTTAAAGAAATCATTGCATCAACGATTGCCTTTACAGAATCGCCTTTAATTGGTCTTGGGTTTTGGCTGATTTGGGAGTTTTGGCAGTAGCAACAGTGCAGGTTGCATCCGCTAAAAAAGATGGTACCAGAGCCCCTTTTGCCTGATATTTCGGGCTCTTCACCAAAATGAGGTACCGCAGAGGCGATAGTCGCCCCAAAGCCGACTCCGCATTCACCAAGCTCGCCACCTGCTCTATCAACTGCACACATGTGGGGGCAAAGAATGCAGGGAGACAGCAACTCAGTCAGCGACTTGGCCCGTGCCTTTATTTCTTCTATCGAAAGCTTGTTGCTCATGCGTTTATACCTGCATCATGGCTTCAAAGGCCTTTTTCAGCGTCCTGAACGCTTGGCCTCTGTGCGACAGCCTGTTTTTTTCAGCTTGGTCAATCTGGGCAAAGGTCTGCTTGTGGCTTTCCAAGTAAAAAATTGGGTCATACCCAAATCCGCCTTCACCTGCTGGCGCCTGGGCAATCACACCGCTGACGCTGCCAGATGCGACCAAAAGATGACAGTCTTTACCTAGATAGCCAGTACGCACCTGCAAATTAGGGTCTAATCCTTCAAGCTTGGCGACTGGCCAGGTGTTATTAAGAATACACACCGCCTGGCAAAAAAATGCCGCACTTCTATTGGTTTCACCAGATAAAGCCTCTAGCAGCTTTAAATTATTGGCCTTGTCATTGGCGTCAGGTCCAGCGTACCTTGCCGAAGATACACCTGGAGCGCCATCAAGTGCGTGCACCAACAGGCCTGAATCGTCGGCCATCACTGGAATCCTAAGCTGTTGCCACACAGCGCTGGCCTTAATGACGGCGTTTTCTAAAAAGGTGTCCCCTGTTTCCAAGGGAAGCGTCGAAATTCCAAAATCAGCAGGGGAAAGCACCTCTAGTTCCAGTCCCGCAAGAAGGTTTCCAACTTCTCGAACTTTGCCCCTGTTAAAGGTGGCAAAAACCACCTGTTGCATCTAGCGCCTCCGCAATTCCAAGGGCATTCGCAACCAGATGGATTCATCTTGCCTGGCCTTAAAGTCCACGTTACCAAACCAACTGGCGCCTTGTGGCGTTGCCAGAGGCATCTTGTCTGTCTTGACCTCTAAAGTCGCGGGCGATTGAGGCAAAAGCCTAACTAGCTGGTTACCGTCGACCTTGCCCTCAAGCTTGACAGGCGCCTTCCAAAAGTGGCGAACGGTGAACTTCACAGGAACATTGGGACCACCTTCGTTTCCACGAGCGGCGTTGATCTCAAGCTTGAACCGCTGGTTTCCAGTGCCCCTGTTGTCAACCCTCACTACAGTTCTTGGGTTGGAAAAACCGGTTTGCACAACTGCCTTACCGTTTGAATCCAAGACGTTAACGGCGATGTCGGTAAAGCGGCTCCAATTTTCGGGTGAAATTTCAAGCTCCAATTCAACAGAACGGTACTCATCCGAGATGTAAAACTCATGGACCAACAACTTCTGATCGATGGAGCGCTCAAAGCTGGAAAACACGCCTGAAAGTTCGCCTTGAACTTGGCCAATAAATGGCTCAGGCATGTTATTCATAACCTCGGTTCTGAAACCAGGTGCTTGGCCAGCAGCTCCATGAAGGGTGTCTACTGGCTTGGCTGACAAGCTAAAAAACTTGATTTCAACGTCCACGGCTGCTGCTTTTGGTGCCGCAGGCTGGACATAAAGGATGAACTCACCAACACCCATCCTGGGCATATCGGTGATTACCGCGTTAACTGACCTGCCAGCAGGACCAGAGATGATGGCATCCCCAAAGTCAAACCTGTGACCGCTGCCATCAAACATCAAAGCAAGCACCTCGGAGGCTTTGTCAGCCGATTTACAGGAAATCGTCATCGTGGTGGTGTTGGAAGGCAAAGCAAAAGGAATTCTGACAAGACCAGCTGGATTAACCGTCACCCGTTTAAGGGAAATCGTTGAAACGCCATCCACATGTGGCGCTGGATATGGAGTTACCACACTGACTGGAATGGTAAACGAGGTCTGTCCAGGGCCGGTGCCTTTGATTAAGGCCACATGAACCCCAGGATTGCTGACCTTTGTCCTGTCCACGTAGTAAGTAAAGCTTGATTTGGCGTTACCCTTTAGCACCAGTTTTTGCTTTGAAAGCTTCAACCAAGCGCTTGAGGTGCTAAGCGAAATCTGGGCCCTTGTGTCGGCCACAGTCTTTGGGTCTACAGAAGACAAAAAGCTCATCGAAACCTGGACTGCCGCTTGGTCAGTAACGGTTGGAGCCCAGCCACCAGCCCTCCAAAAAGAGCCGTTGTTTTTCCTGGTAAGCGTTGAAGAAGGGGCCTCAATCCTGTACTCAAGCAAAAGCTGCGACAAAGGGTCTTTCAGCCTAGTCTTAAATGCCTTAAGCGCCCCAGCCACATCGATCATCCCTGCACCCTGGTCCAAGGCGTTATACCCAGCCAATGGCTTTGCGCTGGCCATAAATGCGGCCTTCAACATCCCGCTGTGCCATTTTCCAAACTCGGGGTCCTTCATGGAGGCTGACAAAACCAAAGCTGCGGCTCCGGCCACCTCTGGGGCCGCCATTGAGGTGCCCCTAAACACGTCACCTTGCTGGAAGTATGGAACTGATGACGAGGCTATCCCTGGGGCCACCACATCTGGCTTTGCAATTTCCCCACCTCGCCCTGAAAAAGCGAACATCTCGTCTCGTTGCAGCCTTGCCCCAAAAATATCTGCAGCGTTTAGCTTTGACAGCGCCGCACCTACAGATAACGTGGTCGAGGCAGCACCTGGAGAACCTGAACTTGAAAGACCTGGGCCATCGTTACCATTTGATAACACAACTAAAACATTGGGGTTTTCCCGGGCAAATCGATTCAAGAACTCTTCAAGATCATTGGCGCCTTCCTGGCCTGAACCAACACCGTAGCTCATGTTTACAACGACTGGGACCTTATGCTTGCTGGCCCATCGCCCAACAAATTCATAGGCCCTTTTCATGCTGCCTGTCACAGTGGCACCCCCTGAAAGTGCGCTGTCGCCGATTTTTAAGGACATTACTTTGGCACCAGGGGCTATACCGTTGTAGCCCTTTTCGCCATGGATGTTGTAGCCAGCAGCAATACCTGCAACATGGGTCCCGTGACTGGCGGTAACCATGTGTAGTTCGACTTCCCTAGGCTCTTGGACCTTGTCGTCCAAATGCGCAGAAACGGTAACTCTAGGCAGATCCTTGGCGGGGTCTCCTGAAAACAGAGTCACATAATCAAAAGTCTCTTCATAGGAGCCGATGACCGGCTCATCAGCCAGATTACGGTCACCGTTGCGGTCAATCACAATCCGCCACTTGCCATCCGCGTTTTTGTATACCAACACTGAAAAGACGCCATCTGTTCTGCCATCTCTGTCAAGATCTGGAGACCCTGACCCGGCAAACTGCGCCTCACGAATCGCTCCCAAAAAAGCGCCTGATTCCGCTGAAAAACCGGTGATTTTGTCAACCCCTTTTACCCATGAATCCCCAGCTCGCCAGGTTTCCTTGCCATCAAAAGTGGCCCTTTCAAGACGCACAGTGGCCTCACCTGTAAAGTCCCTGGCAACAATCACTTTTGGCTCGCCGCTGGGTGTCTTTTCGAGGCCTGGCACGCCCATATCCACACCGGTATCCAAAATCGCGATGACTACCCCACGACCATCAAAGGTAGGATTAGCCTTAAGAAAACTATCCGCACCAATGGTGCGAGAATCCATGAAGCCACCTGTTGCGGCGATTGCACTTGAGGCGAACACAACTGTGGCCAAAAGAATCATGGGAACAAAAGAAAATCGATGCATGTATCCCCCTAATCAACGCGCCGCTATTGTACCTCAAGTAAAGACAGCCGGTTTAAAATCGGGGATGTAGTTAAAGAAAATCGAAATTAGAACGGGGTGATGTAGGTTCCGCGGTTAGCAAGAGCCTGAAGCTTTTCCTTGATGACCTCGAAATCGACCTGATCTGCCACGTCCTTCATTTCCTTCAGACGAGCAAGCACTCTGGCCCTGATGGCACCTTCATATTTGACAGCATGTGTCTTGGAAATCGGGGTGATATCAATTTCCATGAGGTCCTTGCTATCAGCCAAGAAAGCCTCGCCTGACCCAACCGGCAACAAAGCGTACTGCACACCACCGTTTACTGGTCTTGGATTATCAATGTCAATCCTGGAAATCCAAGTTCCCTTCAGCCAGCGGACACCCTCTTTATCCAAGGGTTCAACAAAAATATACTGGCTTTGAGTGTCACCTTCCTCGGCCAACCCACCAACAGCTTCCAAGGTGCTTGCCTCAAGTGCCAGCAAGACGGTGTGGTCATAAATCTGCTTTACCTGTGTGACGAAACGCACCACATCAAAAGCGACATCCCCGTTGAAAATCACACCCTTAAAGACTTGCTCGATGTTGTAGTAGGCCTTTCGATCCAAAAATGTCTTGGTTCTTTTAAGAAACTCGGTCAGTTCCTTTTCAGCCGCGGCCCTGGCCTGAGGGTCCTTGGCCTCGCTTAAGGCATCATAAACACGGGACAAATCCGCCACGTGATCCATGAACACTTCGAGAATCAGGACGTTACCCTCACCAATCGCCTCTACGCGAGCATCCTCGGTAAACACCCCAAGGAGATGCTTAGCCTCATTGGTTTTGGAGTTTTCAATACTTCTGCTCTTTAGCATGCTGCCGGCCAGTATTCCAAAGAACAGCGCAAGCACTGCGGCAATAACTATGACCAAGCCGCTTGTCTTTTTGGTGGGCAAGGCCTCGCTTATCGCCGCCAATTCCTCTTCGGTGATGACCGGAGCAGCCGGCCGTGGAGCTTCCACAGGAGGCTTGGTTTCCGGTACGGTCTCCTTGGGTTTGGGGGCCTCTACTACTGGCTCTTCAGCCGCCCTTGGCTTGATTCCAAGCTTTGCCTTCAACGCTTCCAATGACTGATCTGGGCCTTCACCGGAAGACGTGTCCTGGGAATCACCGGTCTTCAGAGTATCATCACTCATGTTTGTTCCTCCTGGCCGTGGGTACGGTCACTAATCCATAGCAGTTTCGCCTGAAGAGCGGTTGTTTGCAAGGGGTGAGATCGCAAACAACCCAAAATCAACATGTTGGGGGAGTTTTTTGGTGTAAAAAACAGCGCCCAATCAATGTCCAGGGTTGGCTAGAACTAAAAGGTCAGGTCCAGCAAGGCTCGGATTTTATAGATTGAGCCAAGGGAATCGCCAAAGGCGTCGTTGAATGCAGCGCCAGGCCTAGCTAGACCACCTTGCAGACCAATCCTGAAGGCAAATGGACCCCAAACTTTTGGTGTTGTATAGCTGATTCCAGCGTCAATCTCATAGCCGATGTCTTTCGAGGGTTTTCCTCCTCTGTAACCGACCGGATATCCACCAAGCGTGATGTTGGAGTTAAACGGATCGGAAACGTAGGCAAGGGCCCTGGCCCACAAAAAGGCGACCCTGATGTCCAGGCCCTTAGCGGCCGTAATTTTGATGCGTGGATACAGGTAAAAGGCGTTAGTAACAGCGCCATTGGTAATCGCCAAGTCATACCCCTTGGATGGGCGACCTTGCAAGGAGGGGTCGGTCACACGATGGGCAGACCAAGCAGTGGTGCGCCCAAGCAGTTCTGGGAACAAAATCATCCCGACCTTGTAGTCAGGGTCAAAGGAAAAAGCCCTAGATAAGCCATCTTCACGGTCAGCATCACCTGAGGCCAACCCAAGCTCAAGTCCTGGAATGATTCTGTACTTTGGGACCTCGACTTCGGCTCTGGCTGCAAGACCCCATGCAAGCACATCCACGCCCTTTTTGGCTCGTTCACCCAGGAAGGCATCTGTTTTTCCAACTTGGAGCGCCCCTTCTGCAGCTACGTTTAGGCGCACTCCGGCAGACCCAAGGGCAACGCTGTGGCTGGTAAACGCATCAAAAGCCATGACTTCAAGGCGGTCTTTGTTGGCGTATTTTTGATTACGATATGCAATGTAAACACCGGTAAACATGTCATATTTTTCTTCGATGACGTTTCCATTCCAATACAAAGCACCGACCGCCTGCCATGCCAAGTCACCATCGATTAACGAGGCGTGATCGTCGCTAAATACCAAGTCTGCAGCTAATGACAGGTATAAATTCTTGGCAAAAAGCGAATCGTCGAAAAAGGCGCCTGGCTTCATGGTCCACTGAATGCGCTCAACTCGGTCACCAAGCATTGAATCGGCAAAGGCCTCCAGGTCGTCCTCACCGTTGTTGGCAACTAGGCCAAGGCCCCAATGAGAGTGCATCTGTCCCACTCGCAAGTTTCCAACTGGGGCATGCCATTCAAGATAAAGTTCGCGCAAAGTAGAACGGGATGTGAAGCGCTTTTCATGGCGAGGCACCAAAAGTATATCTGCCGAGGCATTGGTGGTGTCACCAGCCAGTTGGCCAGCCAAAATGTCGACATTAGCAACGATATCCACGCTTTTTGAAACGGCCAAAGTCGGACGAATGCGCAGACGATGGTCCAAAATCTTGTTCAGGCCATCACGAGCTCCAGTTTCATCCATGGCAAATCCAGAAGTCATCCCAAAATGCACCCAGTAATAGCCATCAAGCTTTAACTTTGATGGCTTAGGTTCCTTGGCCACAAGCCCCTCTTCCGGTATCTCGTCGGTCAAGGCCTCGGGGTCGGCATCAGTGGCAGCCTCAGAGTCGGCGGTTCCTTCGTCAGTTAGAGCCTGTACTGGCGGCTGGTCAGTCGTGGGCTCGTCAGTTAGTGCCTGTACTGGCGGCTGGTCAGCTGCTTGTTCATCCGCTGGTTGCTCTGCCGTTTCGCCTGCTGGTTCAACGGTGGCATCAGCTGCTGGCGGCTGCGCCTCGGCTTCTGGGGTAACTTCGGCCTCAGGGGTTGAAGCCTCAACGACAGGATCTGCCTGGCTTGTGGCTTCCTGAGTAAAACCAGCTTCTGGCAACAAGAGAACTGCCAAAAAAGCCGCAATAGCCACCACCAAAGCACCATTAACTGATCGAGTCATATCGCCCCCTGACGGGAAAAACACATGATAGTTCTGGATGGCAAGTACACCACCCCGTCCGGGCGTTTTAGCGAACTTAAGAAGGCCCGTCAAGTCCCTAATTTTGCCCAAAATCACCGCCATAATCGGTTCTGCTTTGCTGGCCGTAAGAGCCACAACGGATGCTTTGCGAAGAGGCCACATTAGCCTTTTGTTCTGTTTTCGTAGTGTTCACCTGCTGTTTGACGCCAGATTATCTGTTGACAAGGCCCAAACGCTCTGGCCCAATAGGCAACGATGGCTGGTAGTAGGAGCGGTGGCTGCCCGAAGTACGGTTCAACATCTCAGAACGGGGACTTCGAATGCCACACGACGCGCTGACAAGGGAGGAACACGATGTCTGGCAACTTTGATTTCAAAGCATTTTCGATGGTACAGCAGGCCCCTCAGGACATTCGTGAAGCCTACATGCGACTGGTCCACAATGATAACGACGGGGTTTTAAGGCTTTGCCCCAATCTTGTCAGCAAATATGAGACTAGCGAGGGCGATTGGAGCGGTACTGCGGCTGCATGGCTGGCTTTCGCTCTCAGCATGGACGATCAACATGTACGTGCGCTGGAAATCTGCCAATTGGCCGACAAACTCAGCTGGAACATTGCTGGCGCCTTTTACCGCTACGCCGCCGAGATGAATTCTGCGAATCATCTTGATTACGTGGACCAAGCATTTACAGCGGCCACAACCGCGATCGAATTCTTTGTTGAGCACGAGTCATTTCGCTACATCGGATTTATAGGCCGTCATCTGGCAGGTTATGGCAAGCGAGTCGCGGGGTTGACATGCAGGAACAGGGACGGAACGCCAAGACTGGCTGAAGAGTGGGAGTGGGCACGCGCCCGCTCGGCTGCACTGCGGGGAATCCACGGGTTATATCTTGCGGTGGCGATCAACGGAGAGCTGGACGACGAGTTGGCCGAGGAGCTAAAACCGCTTCGCCGCTTGGCAGCACAGTTTGGGATCCGTGAGGCAGACCTGGGCTTTATGAAAGACGAACATGCGGTCGAGGCGATTTTTGCAAAGGCTCCCTTTAAGGATCATGAGCTTTCGAGAATCGCTATCAGCCAACTTTGGAACTTGACGATGGATGCTCACAGAAGCGAAAAGCGTCTGCTTGCGGATGAGTATTTTCAAAGGTGTCTTGAGGTCGAGATTCTTGACCGGACCCCTGAAGACGATGCGTTTCGAGGGTATATGCTCTACAATCGCTCGGTCAACCTGTTGAGGCATTATGAACTTGAGGGTGAAAATACTTACCCCGAGGAACTTCAGTCAGTTGTCCAAACAATCGTGAAAAGCTGGCGAGAGTTCATCCAACTTTACGATGCTTTGCCACCTGGATATGCGGCCGAGTTTAGTTCACGAACTGGATTTGACGCGGCACAGGCTCTTCGGGCCACTGCTAAGGACCCGTTGATGGGACTCACATTCATGAAGCTTAAAGATGGCACACTGGTTCCTGGCACGATACCCCATTGAACAGGCGGAGTTTGGACTGGCGGAGCTTTGATTTTTTAAGACAAATCCTTATCTTTTCCGTCGATTGCGCTTAATAATTCATATTTGATTTTGAACTGATTCGGTTGACAGAGGGCGCATTACTGGGTCTTTGGGATCGGGCGTTTTAACTCTGTGACATCACACCATCTGTTGGTTTCTGGGTATCCATCTTCTTTCCAAAACACATCCTGAGGGGTAAACGAGCTTCCAACGATGTCTGTATAAGCCGAGTCAAACTCACGATTTTCCATTTTGGCCAGCTCGTAAACCTCCCTGGTTTCTGGATCAAGGCGATCCCTTTGTTCGGGGGTGACTGTCCTTGCCCACTGAAGGGTTTCCGAAGATACAGGGCAACTAATGATGCCTAGGCCAAAGAGCAAGAAAAGGCTGGCCATAAAGGAAGCTGTGAACGCCCAAGGACGCATCCTTCTTTTTTGCAAGGCCTTGGCAGTCCTGGGAGTTGGCTGAAGTCTGGTCGGCGTTCCATGGCCAATTGCTATTAACGCAAAAGCTAGGCCAGCAGCTACGATAGACACCATGATTGGACTCCAGTGTGCACCCGCGGTGCTCCTGCCTGGAATATGCCAAGGTGAAAAAAGATAGCCAACAATCGAGGGCAGATGGGCCTCGGAAAACAAAAGTGGGACATTGAGCTGCCAAATAGGGGAAGGCAGCCTGAAATCGTGATAAGGAAAAGTCCAGGAAGTGGCAAGATTCACAAACCATCCCACAACGAGGCCAGCTGCTCCAAAACCAACGATTCCACGACCTAGCGCAGAGCCTGACTTCATGAGGCTTGCAATTGCATAGGCAAACCCCCAGGCAAGCCATGGAAACACAGCAAGGATATGGCGATGAAATGCCATGTCGTCGACGTTGGAGCGGCCCCAGATCGTCGCAAAGCCTAAAACCGCGAAAATGACACCAAACCCTGTAATGGCGGTCCACTGCAGGTGTTTTTTGGAAAGGGCGTGAATTAGACCAATAACGCCAATTATGGTCCATGGGGCGGTCGTAAATATGCCGTGGCGAGATCCGACAAGGGCGCGCTTTAGGGCCTCGAAGGAAAAACCAAGGTTGGAGGATGTATGGCGTTGGCCAGGGTCAATTAAGAAGGCATAAGCCGTTGTAAATGGGTCTCCAAACAGCACCGTGTTGTATATGAGCAAGGCGCCAAGTGGCACTGAAAAACCAGCGACACACGCGAGTGCAAAGCGCCATGGGTGGTCGCCCTGAATTAAACGGCGTCCCCATTCAATTAACGCCACCGCAAAACCATAGACAAAGAAGGCATAGTTGGTGACTCCGGCGGCACCAAGCAAGAGGCCAGCAAGCAGCGCCAGGACAAAGCCTCCAGAAGCCAACGCCCAGCCAAGCATCAAAAAGGCTACCGCCAAGGGGTAGTCCTGAAACATCCCCGAGTATGTGTGAATTGGCGATGCAAGCAGCATGGTGACAACAGCTAGGGCGGCGGCCCTTTGCCCAATTGAATGACCCCACCTTCTAAACAGCACGAATCCTGCGCCAACCAAGGGCAATCCAACGGTCAAAAGCCCCAAAATCATGGCCGTCCAATGAAAAGGTAGGCGAATCCCGCCAGCAATTTTGGAGATCAAAGCATAGACAGGTATCCCAAACCAGCTGTTACCAGGGGCTTTTTGCAAGTAGGGCACGCCATCTTTGGCGGCCATATCAACTATTGAGTGCCTTGGGCCAGTGCGACAAAGAACGGGTGCCAAGCTCCAAGTGCCGTAGTGGACGTATGAATGAATGGCATAAACACGACCGGCTGAGTTGGCCTCGTGAAAGACGGTCAGGGCATACCTGTTAGGCAGCAAAATCGCCACGGCGCAAAGCGCAATGGCTAGGCTAAAGATGATGGTGTTGGTTTTGTTCAATCAATCATTCCCAAGCGGCTGCAAGCCCGCGAAAATAGGTGGCATTGGCGGCAAGATCGGGTGACCGTTCATAAACCGCCGAGCCTATTAAAAAGGCGACGTCATTTCCAAAAACCGACCGGATTTCGCCGACGCGCTCCAAGGTTAAACCGCCTGCTGGCACTGGAAAAGCGTCGCGGATTTGATGGAGCTTACATTTTAGTGCGACGTTGATTTCGCGACAGTGTTCCTGGGTTAACGGGAATCGCCCCCCAAACCCAGGAAACACCACCAAGTCAGCACCAGTCATCCTCATCAGCGTTCCAAACAAGGCGCCATGAGAGATTCCGTGATCGGGTGCCAGATAGGCTCCGGCCAAGGCTGGGTGTGCAATTATGGGCAGGCCGGTTTGTTTTGAAATCGCCCTCATGAAATCCCAGCCAGCGACTAGGGGTGAAATTAAGACACCACCTGCCCCAACATCCTTGGCAAATTTGGCCCGGTCCATCATCTGGTCAGCAGGGCCTGTAACGGTTGGACAGTACAGGGTGTTAAAGCCGGTTTCTGAGTTTGCCTGGGCCACAGCCTTGGCACAGGCGGCCACCCGCTCGCGATAGGGGGCAAATGCTTGGTCAGTGATGCCATGGTCGTCTTTGATCAAGTCTAGGCCACCACCAGCAAGGCCACGGGCAAATTGGGCAAGTTCATCGACAGTTCGACCCAAGGGTTTTATGGCACCTATGACTAGGGGCCTGTCGGGAACGCCAATGTGACTGCGTAGGCCTGCGATTCCAAACTTTGGGCCTGCAAAACGGTCGGCCAGCGTTGCAGATGGCAGAATTTCCTTGACTCGAATGCCTTTCTTTAGACTGACGTTGCCGAAAATCACGCTGATTAGCTGGGTGATTTCCAAGCCGATGACGGCACCAGCATAGGAGATGGTCACCTGGAACAAGTCTTCGTCAACCTGGCTAATGTCTACAACGCGCCCCACAACGTTGGTGCTGATAAACGGGTCTGAATACAGTGGAGCTGTGACCTCAACAGTTTGTTCGACGGCTATATCGTGTGCGACTGCCTCGATCTGGTCTTTTATACTTTTGACCAGGTAGATAACGTCGAGACCGTCGCCAAAAGAGGCTGGCATTACCTCACCATTTTTGAAGCCACCGCGGCATTTACAATGCTGGTTGCATCTAGGCCATAGCGTTCAAAAAGATATTCTGGAGAGCCAGGGGCTGCAAAAGTGTCAGCCACACCGACTCTTTTTAAAGGCAAGGGGAGTTGGTCGCCAAGAAGCTCTGCCACGGCTGAGCCTAGGCCACCAGCTGTTAAGTGATTTTCAACAGTTACAACCGCCTTACAGGTGGCGGCAAGATCCAAAATGGCTTGCGAGTCCAGAGGTTTTACAGTTGGACTGTGCAGCACAGATGCTCGGATTCCTTGATCTTCCAAGGCCTTGGCTGCTTTTAGGGTGTTTGAAAGCATCATCCCGGTGGTAACCAGCAAGACATCTTTGCCACCTGCCAGCTGGACGGCCTTTCCAATCTCAAATTTATAGGCCTGGGGGTCAAATAAAACGGGTACTTCCCGACGCATCATCCTGACATAGACTGGGCCATCATATTCTGCAATCGCCGGCACCAGTTGGGTGATCTCAGTGGCGTCGGCTGGGTCAATTACGGTCATTGAAGGCAAGGTGCGCATCAAGGCAAGGTCATCAATAGCCTGATGGGTTGGGCCAAGCCTTGACGTCAAGCCAGGGATCACGCCGACCAGCTTCACGTTGGCGCGATGCATCGCCACTTGGACGCAGACCTGCTCGTATGCTCGGCGGGTCAAGAACACGCCAAAACTGTGGACAAAGGGGATGTCCCCTTCGAAGGCTAGGCCTGCTGCAATGCCAATCTCGTTTTGCTCGGCGGCACCTACGTTAAAAAAGCGGTCAGGAAATTCGGCTTTGAAACCGTCGATTTCGGTGGAAACACCAAGGTCAGCGCCAAGCACAACGACCTTTGGGTTTGCCTTGCCCAGCGCGATTAAAGCCTGTTTATAAGGGCCATATGCCTCTTGAGGCTGAGGTAGCAAGAGCTTCATACTGCGTCTGTACCTCCTTTCAATTCGGCCATGGCTTGGTTGCGCAAGCCAAGGTCCAGCCGCGCATAGTGAAAGTCTGGATTGCCCTCCATGAAGGAAATGCCCTTCCCTCTGATGGTCCTGCCGATGACGATCCCTGGACGACTTCTGTCGGGCTTGCACAGCTGCTCAAAAGCGGCTGTGACGGCTGCCATGTCGTTTCCATCACATTCGATAACATCCCAATTAAAGGCGCGGTACTTGTCGGCAAGGGGCTCCATGTCCATGACCTCGGAACATGGGCCGTCCACCTGGAAACCGTTGGCGTCTATGCAGGCGACAATGTTACCCAGGCCAAAGTGGGCAGCGCTTGCAACGGCTTCCCAGATCTGGCCTTCGTCTTGCTCGCCATCGGACATAAACACGAAGATCTTGTGGTTTTGTTGGCGTCTTTTGGCGGCCAAGGCCATGCCAACACCAACAGAGAGGGTTTGGCCAAGTGAGCCACCGCTGACTTCAACCCCAGGGACAGTGCCCCTGTGGGTGGCCAATTCCAGGGGCGAGCCTTCGCCTTTGAAGGTCCACAAAAGCTCGCGGTCAAAATAACCACGATCCGCCAAGATCACATAAAGTATCAAGGCATAGTGGCCGGGCGACAGCAAAATCCGGTCGCGATCTGGATGCAGTGGATGCTGCGCACTGCCTTTGGCAAAGCGATAGGCAATGGCAGTCAGCAGGTCGATGCCGGAAAGCGCCTGGGCCAGGTAGGCGCCGCCGGTTTTGTAGGCCACTTCAATCATCAGGTGCCGTAGTTCGTCGGCTTTATCTGTCAATTCATCGAGATTTAGGGGCGTTGCAAAAACGCACTCACCGGTAGAAACACTCATATCAGACACCTGTGGTTGGCAGCCGGAATCAGGCCTTACCATAGACCTTGTCAACGATGGCCGGAATCTTTTTGGCAAAGGCTGGAATCTTTGACAACTCAAACTCCCAAGCGACTCGCGCTTGAAGCTTCTTTGTGGTCAAGGCCTTTGGGAAGTGCAGGTTATGTAGGATCCTGGCGCGTTGCTCCAATTCGACCAGGGCCGCTTCCTGGAATCGAGTAGTCAACTTTTTGGCAAAACTCGGGTTAACCTTAGGTTGCATCCAATCAAACGTCATGGCGTCTCCAAGCAAAACAAGACCCCAGGATTATCAAACGTACCAAGCCATGGTGTCAAACGATGTAAGGTCCAAATTGCCACAAAGGCACCTTGGCCCCGTCCCCCTCCCTGGCCCTGTCCCTGCCCCTGTCCCTGCTACAGATCGTGCTAGTTAGCATGTTCTGATTCCTGATTGTTCGTTCTTTGTGGCGTTTTTCCTCTTCGTTACAGTTTAAAAACATGTCCGGGGGCATCCTTCCGGGCCCAAAATCTCCCGTAGCCACCCCGACTGTCTCTTGGTGACATCGTCCGGGCGAAATATACGATTGCTAACGTGTACGGTCATCCTTTTGGCCCGGACGGGCCGCTGCGCGGCCTTCATGTCAACCAAAAGACGTCG